>JGI24709J26583_10003235_pt1 | contig 12942 bp, 7 predicted proteins | sample BioPla2DNA1_FD_26583 | JGI IMG/M metagenome (IMG submission 26583) | reverse complement strand
CATATTATGCCTAAGATGATTTCTGTTCGTCGGACCAGAGTTTTGCTATCCGCTTCTTTCAGCTACCATGTCACCATGACCACCTTGCGGTTTTGCTAAGTCTTCCCGTTAGCGGGCGACTTCGGGACTCACACCCTATAGATAATGCTCATGCTGAGCACACTAAAAAGAGCGCCTAAAGGCGCTCCTTTCACAACAATATTTGTCTAAACAGACTTCATTATTTCAATTACATTGCCTTGTGGCAGGTTCTTGAAATTACGTCCATCTGCTGTTCCTTGGTTAAGTCGATGAACTTAACAGCGTAACCAGAAACACGGATGGTGAAGTTTGCGTACTCAGGCTTCTCTGGGTGCTCCATAGCATCGATTAGCTTCTCAGTACCAAATACGTTAACGTTCAAGTGGTGAGCACCCTGATCGAAGTAGCCGTCCATTACGTTAACTAGGTTGTTTAAACGCTCTTCCTGAGAGTGACCTAAAGCATCTGGGCTGATGGTCTGAGTATTTGAAATACCGTCTAATGCATACTCATATGGTAACTTAGCAACTGAGTTTAGAGAAGCTAATAAGCCTGACTTCTCAGCACCGTATGATGGGTTTGCACCTGGTGATAATGGCTCACCTGCCTTTCTGCCATCAGGTAGTGCACCTGTAGCCTTACCATAAACAACGTTTGAAGTAATGGTAAGAATTGAGGTTGTAGCCTCTGAATTACGGTAGGTGTGACGCTTCTTTATCTTGGTTAAGAAGGTCTTTAATAGCCATACTGCAATCTTGTCAGCACGGTCATCATCGTTACCGTAACGTGGGAAGTCGCCTTCGATTTCGAAATCAACAGTGATGCCATCCTCGTCACGTACTGGCTTAACCTTAGCATACTTTAATGCTGAGATTGAGTCTACAACGTGTGAGAAGCCGGCGATACCGGTAGCGAAAGTACGACGTACGTCTGTATCGATTAAAGCCATTTCAGCTGCTTCGTAGAAGTACTTATCGTGCATGTACTGAATTAGATTTAGTATGTTTACGTATAAGTCAGCTAACCACTCTAGAACGATGTCGTAGTTAGCCATTACTTCGTCGTAGCATAATACGTCTGAAGTGATCTTAGGTAACTTAGGACCAACCTGAACACGAGACTTCTCATCGATACCGCCGTTCATTGCGTATAGAAGAGCCTTAGCTAGGTTTGCACGAGCACCGAAGAACTGCATTTCCTTACCAGTCTGAGTTGCAGATACGCAGCAGCAGATTGAGTAATCATCGCCCCACACAACACGCATTACATCATCGTTCTCGTACTGGATTGATGAGGTAGTGATAGAGATCTTAGAAGCATACTTCTTGAAGTTCTCTGGTAGTCTTGATGAGTATAGAACTGTTAGGTTAGGCTCTGGTGATGGGCCCATGTTCTCTAGTGTGTGTAAGAAACGGTAGCAGGTCTTAGTTACCTGTGAACGACCGTCTGAGCTTAAACCACCAACTTCTAGAGTTGCCCAAACTGGGTCACCTGAGAATAACTGGTTGTATGAAGGGATACGAGCAAACTTAACCATACGTAGTTTCATAACTAGGTGGTCAATTAACTCCTGAGCCTGATCCTCAGTTAAAGTACCTTCCTGTAGGTCACGGTTGATGTAGATATCTAGGAATGTAGATACACGACCTACTGACATAGCTGCGCCGTTCTGAGTCTTGATAGCAGCTAGGTAACCGAAGTATAACCACTGAACAGCTTCACGAGCGTTGTTAGCTGGCTGAGAAATATCAAAGCCATAGCTTGCAGCCATAACCTTCATTGCATTTAAAGCCTTGATCTGGTCTGATAATTCTTCACGCTGACGGATGATGTCATCAATCATGGTACCGCAACCGCAGTTAGCTAAATCAGCCTTCTTCTGTGCAACAAGGAAGTCGATACCGTATAGCGCTACACGACGGTAGTCACCAACGATACGGCCACGACCGTAAGTATCTGGTAGACCAGTGATGATCTTGTTCTTACGAGCAGTTCTCATCTCTGGAGTGTAAGCATCAAAAACGCCCTGGTTGTGGGTCTTGCGATACTCATTGAAGATCTTGTCGAATTTAGGGTTAGGAGTATAACCGTAAGTGGTGCAAGCTTCCTGAGCCATCTTGATACCACCATAAGGCATGAATGCACGCTTTAATGGCTTATCTGTTTGTAGACCTACAACAGTCTCTAAATCTTTTGATGCCTCGTCAATGTAGCCAGGACCGTAAGCTGTGATGCCTGAAACTACTTCAGTCTCCATATCAAGAACACCGCCCTTAGCACGTTCCTGATGTTGTAACTCTTGTAGCTTACCCCATAAGGTATTTGTAGCCTGTGTAGGCTCTGCTAAGAATGACTCATCGCCATCATAAGGTGTGTAGTTGTGTTGAATGAAGTCACGAACGTTAACATCATCAACCCAGTGAGTGCCGGTAAATCCGCGCCATTGCTCTTTCATGTTTACTCCTAATTAATAAACAGATGCTTTTTTTTAAATCTGTCAAATCGCTTCGATGTTTTCTTGTTGATTTAACACCGAAAACTGTACTGTTTCTTTAAAGCAAATTGATTATATAGAAGCAAGCCATGTTTTAATAGTTTTTGTAGAAACATTTGTTGCAAAAAATTGCCAATTACGCACTAAATGGCAACAGATCAATGATTTAAGCCCTAAAATTACTCTTAATTATTTAAGGTACTTTATTAAGTGACTAAATAAGCATTACAAAGCCGAATGCACGGATTTTTTCTTTTAGGTTTATAAACCTATCATTCTGACGGGATTATAAGAGATAAATACAACATACAAACGCTTGCAAAAAATGTCTGCAGTTGTATTTTAAAATGCGATAGAAAAGCTAAAAGGTATCCTGTAAATCGTCTTTATTGTTTGAGGTTTTCTCAGGAAGTATGCCTTTATTGTATAGGTTTAAAAGTGAGTTTAAAGCTTTAATCTGATACTTGATATCCTTGCCTTTATCAGTATCAACAACCATCTTACGCTTTTTAAAGTCCTCTACTTTTATGATCTGCACATCGGCAATATCACTGTTCTTCCTAATGGCATCATCAATTGTTGTAAATGGTGCGTGAGCCTTAAGATGCAGATAATGTGAAGAATAAATTAAAGTATAGCCTGCAATTCCGGTCTTTGCCTGATAGGCTCTGCAAAAGCCGCCATCAATTACTAGAAGTTTGCCGTTTGCTCTTACTGGTGATTCACCATCTTTAGCCATAATAGGTGTATGACCGTTGATGATATGGCCTGACTTTGCCTCAAGATTAAAGTTTTCTAAAATCCTGTTACAGGTTTTCTCGTTATAGTAGTGAGAATAATACGGATCACGTGGCTCTGCCATCTCCTCAAGTCCTTTTACAAAACATCTTTCAAAGGTCTTTGACTGTCTGCCATATAAAGGAGACTTAGGACCTGACCACATGTACCAGAAGAAATCTAAATTATCCTGTGTACGCAGTGTATAGCCTTCACGGATTCTGGTCTCGCAGTAATCAAGATATGCTCTACCTGAAAGTAATACACCATCACAGTCTATCTTTGAAAATTCACCATTCTCTTCCATCGGAATGCATCCATGATACAGAAGATTGCCGTTGCAGCATTTGTACATGGAGCCTTTTGAATATAAAAACTCCACATGTTTTTTAAGTCTTACAGAGCCTTTAAAGGATGATACAAGATCATCTACAACTTCTTTTTCATCTAAAGACAGGCTGTATGGATCGTTTTTATCAAGAGTTGGAAAATCTCTGCTGTTAAGCTCATACTCTATTCCATTTAAAGGAACCGTGCCTTTATCTAAATCAATATTGTCTAAGACAAGACGGCTCTCCATATGATATTCAGGATGACGTTTTACAAGCTGACCTAAAAGTTTTAGATAAATAATACTTACAGCTCTTTGAGCACCTGCTCCATCCTTGTAGCCTTTGTAGGTCTGATTTGCAAAGATGGCAAGACGTCGAAGCGAGATACCATAGCCATTTTCGAGCATCTTATAGTTATGGTATCTTAAATTATTGCAAAGTACGCTGATACCACAAAGCTCACTGCCACAGCAGGCGCCCATCCATAAAACATCATGATTACCCCACTGAAGATCAAGTTTGTGATACTTCATTAAAAGGTCAAAACACTTGTCAGGATGTAATCCTCTATCAAAAATATCACCTAATACATGCAATCTTTCTACAGAGAGTCTTTTTACAAGTTTTGATAACTCTTTTACATAGTCTTTTGCAGATCCAATCTTAATGATGGAATCTAGAATCGACTCATGATATTTGACTCTTGATTTATTCTCATCTGATTTAGCGTGCATGAGCTCATCAACGATGAAGGTAAAATCCACATCGATAAGCTTACGTACTTTTGAACGTGCGTATTTTGATGATAAAAAGTTGGCAATCTTTACAAGATTCAATAAGTTTTCCTTATAGAATCTTTTTGAAGTTAATCCTTCTTTTTCCTTAATTTCAAGAACTTCATCAGGATAATAGATAAGAGTGCACAAATCATCGCGTGACTTTTGAGACAAATCAGGAAAAATTGCATTTACCTTTTCTTTAATAACTCCTGATGAGTTATTTAAGATGTGCTTAAAGGCCTCATATTCACCATGAATATCAGAGATGAAATGTTCTGTGCCTTTTGGCATATTAAGCACAGCAGTGAGGTTGATTAACTTTGTATAAACTGCGTATCTGTTCTCGTACTGAGTCGACAGAAGCTCAAGGTAACGCTCATTCTGACGCATGCACTTTCCTTAACTACTCTTGAAAAACGTAGTCATTGGCAATTTCATATACCTTCAGGCAGTCTTCTCTGTATAGAGGAATGAATTTGCCTTCAGTATGAGAATCATCATCAACACCTAGCATCTTTACTAAGATCTCAATATCGTTCTTTTTAGCACCGATATCCTTAAATGATAAAGGCATGCCTATCTTCTTTAAGAATGATCTGAAAGCTTTAATACCCTGTCTTGAGGTATAGGCAAGATCGTTATAATCCATATCCACATGAAATACCCTTACTGCAAACTGAGCAAAACGGCTTAAATCATGTTTATATACATAATCCATCCAGGCTGGAAAAATAACCGCAAGACCTGCACCATGAGCAACATCATATAAAGCTGATAACTGATGTTCTAAATGATGTGATGCCCAGTCCTGCTCTCTGTCTACACCACATAAGTTGTTATGAGCAAGTGCGCCTGCCCACATCAGATTTGCTCTTGCTTCGTAATTATTTGGATTGGCAAGTGCAATCTGCGCGTTTTCAATAATTGAAAGTAAAAGACCTTCACAGATTCTGTCGGTTACGATAACGCCTTTTGAATTGGTAAAGTATCTCTCAAGAATATGAGCCATCATGTCGGTGACACCACATGCTGTCTGATAGGCTGATAAACTGTAGGTAAGCTCTGGATCTAAAATTGCAAACAAAGGTCTGTTAAGTGGTGTAGAACAACCGTTTTTAACAATTTTTCCATCAATTTCCTTTTGAATTACAGAGCTTGTAGAGCTCTCAGATCCAGCAGCTGCAATAGTAAGAACACAGCCTACTTTAACAGAATCTACAGGCTTTCTTTTTTTAAGGTAAAAATCAAAGAAATCGCCATCATCTTTAGCACCTAAACCTATGGCTTTTGCAGTATCAATTACAGAGCCGCCACCTACTGCAAGAATAAAATCCACGCCCTCTTTTTTACAAAGTTCGATACCATCATAAACAAGATCGGCTCTTGGATTTGGAACAACACCACCTAAAGTAATGTACTCGATGTTTTTAGACTGTAACTGCTTTTCAATGTTAGGCAAAAGACCTGAGGATACAGCTGATTTCTGACCGTAGACAACTAAAACCTTTTTATAGCCGTACTCTAAAAGCACGTTGGCGGTCTTTTTGCTCTGTCCCTGACCGAAAATATAGTTTGTTGAGACGCAATATCTGAAATCTTCCATAATCTTTTATCCTTAACAAGGGCTCATAGTTTCTTTTTACAAGGAATTGTAATATTTGACAATAGTAAAAATGTAAAATTCTGAATTAAAACATAGTACTGAAAAATATTTAAAGACTGTTATTACGTGCAAATTTATGTATTTTTAAAAATTTTTACTTAGTTTTACCAATTTTTTTTAATTTTACACCTAAATGAGAGATTTCGCCGTTTTGGTTGACTATTTACTTCCTGCATGATTAACTTGATACTAGGTAACTACGCATTGTAGTTTTTTCTCTATCAACCATGAGGTGAAACGATAATGAAGCTAGTGTCTATGTGCCTCTTGAGCACAGCAATTGCTAGTGTAATGAATAGCGCTATCGCCGGTGACAGCGACAATGTAAATATCTGGAACTGGAGCTACAACATTGGTGAACACACCGTAGCTGACTTCGAGAAGGATACAGGCTTAAAAACAAATTACGTAGAATACGATTCAAACGAACTGCAGGAAGCCCGCTTACTAGCAGGCAATACCGGTTTTGATGCCGCTATTGTTGTAAGCTACTATGTACCTAGAATGGCAAAATCAGGTGCATTGCAGAAAATTGACCACTCAAAAATCCCTAACTGGGTAAAACAGAATAATGCAAGACTTGCAAAACTTGCAACTCTTGATCCAAACAATGACTACGCCTACCCATACATTGAAATCTCAATCGGTATTGGCTACAACAAGCAGAAGATTGAAGAGATCTTCGGCAAAGATTACAAAGTAGATTCATGGGATTTTCTATTAAATCCTGAGAACTCAAAGAAATTAAAGAAGTGTGGTATTGCTATTATTGATTCCCCTATTGAGGTTATCTCTGCTGTACAGCACTACCTAAAGAAAGATCCTATTTCTGAGAAGAAAGAAGATTTTGAGGAAACAAGAAAACTTTTAACAGGACTTGCAAAAAACACAGCATATTTCCAGTCAAACCGTTATGTAACTGATTTGGCATCAGGTGAAATCTGTGCTGCTATCGGCTACTCAGGTGACTTTATTCAAAGCCGCCACCTTGCAGCACATGGTAAGCACAAGTACGACATTGAATATGTAGTTCCAAAAGAAGGCTCTATCATGTGGTTTGACAGCTGGACTGTACCACGCGGAGCAAAGAACTATGATAACGCTATGAAGTGGTTCAACTGGCTTTTAGAACCTAAGAATGCTCAGAAGTTATCTGATGAAATCGGTTATGTAATGCCTGTTGATGAGGCAATGGACAACTTATCTGATGAGTTAAAGTCAAACGACAGTATTCTTTTATCAGAAGAAAAGTTAAAGACCATGTACTTTATGCAGCCTACTCCTGCTAAAACTACAAGAATTACCAACAACTTATGGAATTCTATGAAGATTGATTCAGCAAAAGATCATGATTCTGAATCAGGCGCAGGTAGCAGGGATTAACAGCTGATAATTAAAGGCTAGCTCTTTGGCTTTGCGCTTCTTAAAGTAGTGTAAAGTCTGATTGGAGAGCTGGCCTGCTGAGCTAGAAGAAGCTTAGTTAAATCCACATCAGATTTCGCATTCTCTTTCTCTTTTTCAAATAAGTCTACAGCATCATAAACACCGTGATTACATTTCATGCAGACATTTCTGTATGAGATCTTCATGTTGATGATCTTCTGTTTTAACTGCGCATCAGTCATACTTTGAATTGATTTTCTTGCAGTAACTTTTCTGTCTAATCGTGCTTTGATATCTTTAATTAAATCTAATGTATTATCTGGTGCTGACATAATTAAACCAAAAGAAAGTGTAAAAGGAATCTTGATATTATAAATCCATTATTTAAATCAGGCTCAAATTTTTTGAGCCTGATTTAAAACTACCTGTTTTCTGTACTGCAGTTTTTCTTTCCGTAATTCTGCAGAATAATAAAATCAGAATGTGGTGCAGTCTTTACATCATCACAGGTTCTTGTAATTGAATCTACATGCAGATAACGGGCTACAATCTCGTTTGCAAAGTAGGTCTTTTTCACTCTGACATCACCTAAAAAGATATATCTTGAAGAGCGAACTGTTAAAGGCTCTACAACAAGATCTTTTACATTGTTATCAAGCTGCTCCTTAATTGAAGCCTCACGATATACCATATCCTGTTTTAAGGTGAATAATGCCCCCCAGGCATTTGCAGCTGTAAGAGCAAAATAGGCAAAACCAACAGTAAATAAGGCAATTGCAACCTTTTTATTTATAAAGCATATCTCATACTTTTTAAGTACAAAGTATAAAGATACCACAGAGCTTATGGTAAAGAAGGTAAATGGAGCTGATGATCTTGCAGGGAAATTTGGTGAGAACACCATAATTGCTAGTGATAAAAAGCCTGTTAAAAAGAGATATAAAGGTAGTACAAAATCATCTTTATGCTCTTTTATAAGTTTGTTTTTATAAGAAACAATAAGCAGATACAAAAGTGCAACAAGTACGATTGTGTTCTGTGCAAGACAGATTAAAAAGATCCTGAATGCAATGAAAATATGAGCATAGTAATCAAAAGTCCCCCCTGACTCCATCATCTGTAATCTTACCTTGTTACCAGGACTTAGAACAAGAATTATAAAGCCAATGCCCATTCCTGCAAGACCTAAAACCTGCCATAGCTTAAGCTTCTTTTTATAAAGGAAATATACACATAAAAAGAAAGTGCTTACACAGATTGCAAAGCCTGTATTCTCGTTACACCATCCTGCAATTACCCCCAGAAGAAGCATCATAATTCCAAAGATAAAGCCTCTGTCTTTTGTCTTGCTAATATCTCTTGTATATGGAAGCAAAAGTGCAAAGATAAAGGTTGTGGTAAACAGATAGTTACATGCTGATACTAAAAGATATGTAACCTCACCATAGGCGCGCAGACACATCCAGATCATAAGGCTTATAAAAGCTATAACTGAAAGTTTTAAATTAAAGACTGATACCTTTTTGCCAAAGCCCTGCACATAAATAAGATAGATTAGACCAACATAACATAAAGCTGTAGCAAGAGCCCCTGCCCACTTTCCTTTATATAAAAGAAACTGAGCTAAAACATGTGGAGGAGTTCTGCCTCCCCAGGAGAAATAATGACGGTACTGAGAGACAAAAATATCACTGATACTCTGTACCACATCATTAGTGCCCTCTACCATCATGTATCTGAAATCATTAGAAAAATAAGGTATTAAATAGGCGAAAATTCCAACGAATACAAACCAAAATAGCAAATATGCAGGTGTTTTTAAGTTAGTCATTTTTAAAAATTCTTTTATAAGTGTAAAATTGATAATTAGTATACATCAACTTATTCAAAGCAATACTCAAATGAAGTTAAATGATCTTATAAGTAGCGGGATTAACACTACTTTTACCAATACAGTAAAATCTTTAGGCAATCTCAATTCCACATCTATTGTTCTTAGCATTGCAGCTGTCTATGAACAGAATAAAGGCCCTCTTCTTGTTATCTGTGCCGATACCTTCGATGCTCAGACTATAAAACAGGATCTCTTCTGTCTTCTGCCAAAAGCAAAAATCGAGTACTTCTCTGATTGGGAAACACTGCCATATGATACTTTATCACCTCATCAGGATATCGTATCTAACAGAATCAGCCTGCTCTCAAGAATAAAAGACTTCAAAGATGAGATTGTAATTACAACTGTAACTGCAATCATGCCTCGTATTGCTCCGGTTGATTTTATTAAAAAAAGAAGCTTTTCAATTAAGGTAGGTGATACCCGTGATATCACCGCCATGAAACAGGATTTGATAAAACAAGGTTACCTTTTAGTTGATCAGGTACTTACAGCAGGTGAATTTAGCGTTCGCGGCTCAATTGTTGATATCTTCCCTACAGGCTCAATGAACGCCTATAGAATTGATTTCTTTGACGATGAGGTTGATTCAATTCGTATCATCGATATTGATACACAGTTATCTAAAGATAAGTGTAAAGAGATTAGCCTGCTTCCTGCTCATGAGTTTCCTTTAGATGAGGCTGGTATCAGTGCTTTTAGAAGCAATTACAGAAATACCTTTGTAGGTGCTAATCTTATAAACCACCCTGTATATCAGGCAATTTCAAAAGGTGCAATTCCAGCTGGCATCGAGTATTACCTGCCTTTATTCTTTTCAAAGGTAGACAGCTTCTTTGATTATTTGAATGATGATTTTAATGTCATAACAGTAGATGATGTTAAAAACGCTGTAGCTGATTTTGATATTGAGGTTCATAAGAGAGCTTTAGAGTATGCAGGTAATTCTGATCACCCAACACTTGCACCATCAAGCGTCTTTTTAACTACAAAAGAGTGCGAGAACTATCTTTCAAAATACAAGAGAATTGCTCTTTATAAGAAGACTTTTGATGATTATGAAGTTTCAAAGCGTGGCTTTTACAATTTTAACAGAACTAAAATTGCAGACATTGCCTTTAACCGTAATGAAAAAGATAGCTACAAATCTTATATAAGCTTCGTTTCAGATTTTATCGATCATGGTGGCAGAGTTTTATTATCAGCTCCATCTGAGGGCAGAAGACAGTCTTTACGCGAGATCCAGCCACAGGTTTTAGTTGATAAATATGGTCTTAAGGCAGCATCTAGTGTTGATGATTTTTTAAAGTCTGATGACAGACTAATGATGACCATTACTCCTTTTGATGAAGGTCTGCTTTTAAATGAAAAAAAGCTCTGTTTACTCACAGAGAACGAGCTTTTAGGTTTTAAGGTTGTAAAACAGCGTAGCGCTTCAGCTAAAAGCAAGTTATCTCAAGATTCAATTATCAAAAACCTCTCCTCTTTAACTGAAGGTCAGATAGTTGTACATATAGACCATGGTATCGGCAGATACCGCGGTTTAAAAACCATGGAAATTGGAGGTGTTATAGGTGAATACCTGACTATTGAATACCAGAACGGCGATATGCTTAATATCCCTATTACGGGTTTATCAAAGGTTGCCCGCTATTCTGGCTGTGAGAATCCTCCTTTATCAAGACTTGGTAATGACACCTGGTCTAAAAAGAAACAGAAAGCTGTTCAGAAGGTTGCTGATGTGGCAGCACAGCTTCTTGATTTATACGCACGCCGTGCAGCAGTTAAAGGCAGTGCCTTTAAGGTTGATTTAAAAGCACTTGATGAATTTGCATCAGGATTTGGCTATCAGGAAACACCAGATCAGATGGCAGCAATCAACAACACCATCAATGATCTTGCAAAAGAAACACCAATGGACAGATTAGTCTGCGGTGATGTAGGCTTTGGTAAAACCGAGGTTGCCCTACGTGCTGCCTTTGTTGTGGCAAATGCTGGTGCTCAGGTGGCTCTTTTAGTTCCAACCACCATTTTAGCTGAACAGCACTATCAGAACTTTAAAGAGCGTTTTGCAGGTACTCCAATCAATGTAGAACTGCTCTCCCGTTTTAAAACTGCAAAAGAACAGAATGAAACCATAAAACAGGTTCAGGCAGGTACCATTGATATCATCATCGGTACTCACAAGCTTTTATCTAAAGATATCAAGTTTAAAAATCTTGGACTTATTATTGTAGATGAAGAGCACCGCTTTGGTGTTAAGCAAAAGGAAAAACTAAAGTCACTAAGAGCTCAGGTTGATTTACTTACCCTTACAGCAACACCTATTCCAAGAACACTTAACATGGCAATGGAAGGTATGCGTGAGCTTTCAATTATTGCAACACCTCCAGAGCATCGTTTATGTGTTAAAACCTTTGTATCTGAAAAATCAGACTCACTCACCCGTGAAGCAATCATACGTGAGCTAAGACGTGGCGGTCAGGTTTACTATCTGCATAACGATGTTACAACCATCAATCAGAAAGCTGAACAGCTTGCAAAGCTTGTACCAGAGGCCCGCATCGGAATTGGACACGGTCAGTTAAATGGGCGTGAACTGCAGCGTGTGATGAGAGATTTCTATCATCAGAGATTTAATCTTTTAGTCTGCTCTACTATCGTTGAAAACGGTCTTGATGTGCCAACTGCCAATACCATAATTATTGATAGAGCCGATCTGTTAGGTCTTGCACAGCTACACCAGATCCGTGGTCGTGTAGGCCGTTCTCACCACCAAGCTTATGCTTATCTGTTTACACCTCCAAAACAGCTATTATCAAAGGATGCAAAACTAAGACTTGAAGCCATCACCTCTTTAGAGGAATTAGGCGCAGGCTTTATTCTTGCTACCCATGATATGGAAATTCGTGGTGCAGGTGAACTTTTAGGTGAGGAGCAGTCAGGTCAGATTGAATCTATTGGTTTCTCTTTATATTCAGAGATGCTAGAGGCTGCTGTAAAATCTCTAAAGGAAGGTCGCGAGCCTTCTCTAGCCGAGCTTACCCTAAATGACTGTGATATTGATTTACATGTACCTTGTCTTCTGCCAAATGATTACATCGGTGATGTGAATACCAGACTTTCAATCTATAAGAGAATTTCAGGCTGTGAGAACAGAGATCAGTTTGACAATATCAGAGTTGAGCTAATCGACAGATTCGGCTTCCTGCCACCTGAGGCTGAAAACCTCTTTGAAATCAGTGCCATTAAAAAGCTTGCTACGGATTTAGGTTTAAAGCGAATTAACGGTGATGAGAAAGGCGGTATAATCGAGTTCAACCATAACCATAAGATTGATAACACCTATCTTATCAAGCTTATGACTACCTGCTCACACAACGAGTACAGACTTACAGGTCAGAACTCTCTTCGTTACAACCTTCCTGAGACAAAGGAAAGATCTCGTATCATGCTTGTAAAACAGCTGGTGCAGGCCTTTGCAACTCACTCATCTCTTGCTTAATAAATCGAGTAGGAGGAGAGATTACCTCTCACTCCTCTCACAACACCGTACGTGCCGTTCGGCATACGGCGTTTCCCAAACAATAAGAGCCTAA
>JGI24709J26583_10003224_pt1 | contig 12961 bp, 12 predicted proteins | sample BioPla2DNA1_FD_26583 | JGI IMG/M metagenome (IMG submission 26583) | reverse complement strand
TATATATAATAAAGTAAAGATAAGAAAAAATATAAAATTTATAATTAAAAGATAAATATTTTTCTTTAATTTAATTTTATTTAATAAAGTATGAACTATAGCAAAAATATAACCATATACAAAAGATATTAGGAGTAAAAATAATTGTTTCATTTAAATAATTTACTTAACATTGATTCTTCTTTATTTACTATATCTGTATAACTAAAACTATCTACTTTTCCTTTTATAGAAACATTCCCATCAACTGTATCTAATTTAATCATTTCAAGATCTGTTCCTTTGATAATAATATTACCTAGTGATGATTCAAGTAAAAACTCTTTATCATCAAAGCTGATTATTTTTTTAATACCACTTATTACTATATTTTTACGATCACTAATTTTTACTACATGTGTAAATGTTGGTACATCAATCATTTTATCCATATTTTCCTCCAGTAAAATATATGAATATAATTTAAATTTATGCAAAAAAAAATTCGCACTTATGCGAATTATTCTGATTTTTCAAATTCTTCTAAAATTGAATCTTCAAAATGTTTACGTACATCAGGATTAATAGGATGAGCAATGTCTCGGTAATTACCAGTAGCTGTTTTTCTACTAGGCATAGCAATAAAAAGACCGTTATCTCCTTCAATTATTCTGATGTCATGTACGGCAAATGCATCGTCTAGTAATACCGAAGCTATACCTTTCATGCGCGACCCTTCTTTTTCAATCTTGCGGACGCTTACTGATGTAATTTTCATAACACCACTCCTTCTAAGTTATTCACTTAATAACATTCTATAGCATTATTTGGTAAAATGCAACATTTTTCACAAAAATTCTACTTTTATGTCTTTAGCTAATATATCACTAAAGCTATAACTTTTCGTTTCTACACCATTTGAGACTATAAAAACATGAGAATATATTTCAGTTACATTACCGTAAAATATTTCATTTCGGTTTCTATTTTCTTTAGAAGTTACTTTTACTTGTTTATTTAAATGATTAATAACTTTCTCTTTAATTGACTCTATCATCTTGGATACCCCACATACATTAGACCTGTCCCCTTTATTCCGCCCATTCCTTTTGATCCGTATTTTGTTTTAGATAAAGTTTCTAAAAGATCAACGGGCTGATTTTTTTCTGTAAGTGCGACTGTTGAAGCTATTACAGCTGGATCAAGTGCATGAATGTTAATTCTTTTCGGACTTGATGCATAATTTGCCCCACTTTTAATTAATTCTTCATAATCACTTTGACAAGCACCAGCTATTATTACTAATTTATCATGACTTTTTTCATATTTTCTAGCCACACTTATTGATTCTCTAAAATATCTTGAATTTTTATAATTGTTTATATCTTCTTTACTCCCCTTCTTACGATAATATGCATCGTGACCAGTTATAATTACTATATCGGGATTATACTCATTTAAATAAGCAAATATTCTTTTAGGAAGCACCTCTTCTTTTACTACTTTACCGATTGCCTTTATATTTAATTTTTTATAAAACTCCATACATCTTTTTAAGTAGTCTTTATCTCCATCAAAATGAAGTATTCTTGCAGGCATAAAAAAATATTCATTTCGGTCTAAATTTATTATTTCATCGGATACTTTATCAAAATCATCTCGGTGTTCTTTTTCATATAGTTTTAAATCTTCTTTACTACTGTCAGCATATAATCTAACATCAACACCTTTTAAATAACAAACATCATCTATAATATTAAGTATTTTAAATAAAGTATCATGATTATAACTTTTTCTTGTTACTAAATCTCCTTTTTTAAACAAAGCAATCACCTATAAGAAATATATTCTCTAAATTTAAAAAAATGCTATAAAGCATCAGTTATTTCTATAAATATACTTAAGGGAAGTTCTTCTGCCCTTACACTTAAATTATATTTATTCTTAATTAAAATATTTTTAATAACATCTTTATCATATTCTTTTAAATTATTAAGAAGAGTCTTTCTTTTATGAGTAAAAGACTTTTTTAATATATTATTTAATAACTTTTCATCACTTACTTTATATTTACTGTGACTAATTAGCTTAATAACAGTACTATCTACATTGGGTACTGGATAAAATGAATTTCTACTAACATTAAATAACTTACTTATTTCATAATAATAATTTAAATAACAAGTAATATAACCATAGCTTTTATTTCCTGGAAGTGAAGATAATCTTTCCCCTACTTCCTTTTGAACCATAAAAATCATTTCTTTAACATTAATTTTACTTTTAATTATCTTTTCTATAATAGGTGTAGTTATATAATAAGGAAGATTTCCTACTATATATAAATTATTATATTGGTAATCTTTTAAATCTTTTTCTAAATCTCTTTTAAGAAAATCATCATAAATAACATTAAAATCTTTTAAATACTTTTTAGTATCTAAATCAATTTCGTAAGCAAGTACTCTGCCCTTTTCAATTAACTTATTAGTTAAAGCCCCACTTCCAGGACCAATCTCTATAATTAAATCATTATCTTTAATATTAATATTATTTACTATATTATTTAAAACATTTTCATCTATTAAAAAGTTTTGACCATATTTTTTCTTAAACTTAAAATTATCCATATTAATTAAAAAAAGATAAATTAATTATCTCTCTCATATCCAAAACGAAGTACATCGTAAGATATTTTTTTCCTTCCTACATTTTTTATAGCTATATCTTCACTTTCAACAAGAAGATCAAGATCACTGCCTAGAACTCCTCTATCTAATACTATAGCAGTCACCTTTACTCCTGATAAATCAAAAGAAACAATCGAACCACAAGGAATGTTTCTAGATGACGCTACTATATTAACATTACCATAATCTATATCATCATAAGTAGTTACCCTAGGATTCAAAACATTTTTATTAGTACATCCAAGGTATCCACTACAAAGTGGACAATCAGCAGCATAACCAGTTAAATCACCAGTGAATGTTGCCAGTGGTACTTGTAAATCACTTAAAACCATTTCATCATATCTAACAGACATAGAATGAAGATCTAAAGTCTTATTTAAATTTTCATTAATAACCTTTGTTTCAGCCTTAGGAATATATACTTGCTGACACATGAAAAAAACAGTAACTAACATACTTACTTTAATAAATTTTAAAAATTTTCTTATGTTTTTCTTCATGTTCTATCCCCAATATAATTCTAGCACTATAATTAATTGATGTCAAAAAAATATTTATTATAAATTTGTTATAATGTTAACAACAATAAAAGTTTTATATGGGAAGTCGGTCTGCATATAAATAAAATTAGATTAGTGATTTAACCTCCTAATATCTACTGTTGTTTTTTTTATTGTTTAAATTGTGGATATTGTTACTAATAAAAAGTTATTGTTAAAGTCATTTTGTGGAAAATGTTAATAAGTGGGTTTTATTTCGTAAATATGGGCTTTTTTTGTTGATAACTTTGTGGAAAGTATGTTAGTATAGATTTTAAACATTTGTTTCACTTTATTTTTTAACATTTGTGAATTACAATTAAGTAGAGAAGAAAAGTAATCTTAAGAAAGCGGGGTGTTTTAATTGGACAACAATTTACTTTGGTCAAATTTTTTAGAAGTTGTTAAAAGAAAAATTTCTACTGTTTCTTATGATACTTGGTTTAAAGATACTAAGATTTTAAAACAAGAAGAGGGGAAATTACTTATTGAAGTGCCAATGAGTTTTCATAAAAAGTTTCTTAAAGATACTTATTATGATTTAATTGATGAAATATTAAATGATCTTGTTGGATGTAGTTATGATTTAGAGTTTGTTGTTGAAGAAGATATCATTGAAGAAGAAAAAAGTGAAGAAAAGCTTGATGAGGATTATTTCAGTATAAATTCTAATTTAAATCCAAAGTATACATTTGAAAACTTTGTCATTGGTGATAGTAACCGTTTTGCTCAAACAGCGTCTGTTGCGGTTGCTGAAGAACCTGGTAAAATATACAATCCTTTATTTATCCACGGTAAAAGTGGACTAGGTAAAACTCATTTAATGCATGCTATTGGTAATTATGTTAGTGAAAATAGTAAGAAAAAAGTTTTATATGTCACTAGTGAAGAGTTTATTTCTGATTTTATTGGTATTAATAAGAAAAATGAAGATAATTTAGAAGTAATCGAACATTTTAAATATAAATACCGTAATATTGATGTTCTTATCATTGATGATATTCAGTTTCTAGGAGGAGCAGAGAAGACTCAACAGGAATTCTTTCATACTTTTAATACCTTATATGATTCTAATAAACAAATAATAATCAGCTCAGATCGGTCACCTGATGATTTAAAACTACTAGAAGATAGACTACGAACTAGATTTAGATGGGGACTTACTGTTGATATCTATCCGCCTGACTTTGATTTAAGATGTAAAATACTTAAAGATAAAATGGCAGGTCATGAAGTTGCTTCACTTGTTCAAAATGAAGTTATCGAATATATCGCAACTAACTGTGAAAATGATGTTAGACACTTAGAAGGAGCAATTACTAGACTATATGCTTATGCAGCTATTATGTCTCCTAAAGAGATTAATGTTGAGTTTGCAACTGAAGCTTTAAAAGATTATATCGGATCATCTATTTATATTACTAATAACATTGTTAGAATCCAAAAGGCAGTAGCAGACTATTATAAAATCACAATTGATGATTTAAAAAGTAAAAAGAGAACTGCTAATATTAACAAACCAAGACAAATAGCAATGTACTTATCTAGAATGACTACTGAAGAAACTGTTGTTAAAATAGGTCTTGAATTCGGTAACAGAGACCATTCTACCGTACTTTATGCTTATGATAAGATAAATAAAGAAATAAAAGAAAATGAAACATTAAAANAGGAAATAAATGAGATAAAAAACTTAATTGTGAATTAATNTTTAAAACTATTTTGTTATTAACAATATATTTAGTATAATAAATATAACAAAAACAANAGTTATTAACATTGTTAACACCTATAATAATAAAATACAAAAGAAAGAAGGAATATAATGAAATTTATTATTGAAAAAGATATTTTACTTGATAAATTAACAAACGTAATGAGAGCAGTAAATCCAAGGAATATAATTCCTATACTTGATGGAGTAAAGTTTGATCTTAAAAAGGAAGGATTATATTTAACAGCAAGTGACAGTGATTTAATGATTCAATCTTTTATTGATAAAAAAGAAATAAAAAAGATTGAAAAAACTGGTACTATTATAATTCAAGCTAAATACTTACTTGATATAATAAGAAAACTACCTAATGAAGATATTAATATTGAAGTAATAGATAGTTTAAAAATATTAATTAGTACTAAAAATACTGTCTTTAATTTAAATTGTTTAAATTTAGATGAATATCCTAATATAAATTTTGAAGAAACAAAAAATCCTTTAATACTTAAAGGAAATATTTTAAAAGAAATTATTAATCAAACTATTTATGCTGTATCTACTCAAGAAGCAAGACCAATACTAACAGGAGTAAATATAAAGGTAGAAGATAATATGCTTAACTGTATTGCTACAGATTCATATAGAATGTCTAAAAAGACAATTAAGTTAGATAAAAGTTATGATTCTATTGAAGTAGTAATACCTGGAAAGAACTTAAATGAATTTGATAAATTACTTACAAATGATAATAATGTTGAAATCCATCTATTTACTAACAAAGTTTTATTTAAATATGATGATTATTTATTTCAATCAAATTTACTATCAGGAAGCTTTCCTAATACTCAGTCACTAGTACCATCAGAATTTAAATTTATCTTAAATGCAACATTAAATTCATTTAGAGAAGCAATAGATAGAGCAGCACTTCTTACTCAAAGTAAAGATAGAAACATTGTTAAATTAGAAACAACTGAATCAGGAGTGTTAATATCTTCTTATGCAAGTGAAATAGGGAAGGTAGAAGAAAATGTACTACTAGATAAAAATACTGATGAAAGTTTAGTTATATCATTTAGTTCTAAGTATATGTTAGAAGCTTTAAGGAATTTAAATGAAGAAGAAATATTAATTTTAATTAATAGTGAATGTTCACTAATAACAATTAAATCAGTTAAAGATGAATCATTAATTCAAGTAGTACTTCCAATTAGAACTTACTAAAATGAGATATTAAAAATCTCATTTTTTTAATATTTATATTTTTTCAACAAAATTAGACAATTTTCGACAAAAACTTATGTTTTAATAACTCCCTGTCAGGAGGTGAATGTTTTGAAAAATTATGAAATCAACGATAAGACTCTCGCAATAATACCCCTTAGTAAAGAAGAAACAATTATTTATGAAGATAATAAAACTTATGTACTAAGTGCAAGAACTTCTAAAATAATGGATGAGAGTTGTAAGTATTATGGAAGTACCTTTGAAGGGAGGCAAAAAGGAACAACTCATTTAACAGGTCTAAGATATAAAGCTCCAATTATAATATCTGAAGATAATAATATTGTCTTTTTTCCAACATCATCACCAAGATTAAAAGATTGTGCTTGGATCAGTTTAAATAATATTAAAGGATATTATGCTTTTGAAGACAAAATGGTGCTAGAGTTTATGAACAATCAAAAGGTTGAAATTGAAATTAGTGAGTACATTTTAAAAAATCAAATTTTAAGAGCTTCTATGCTAGAATCTACAATAAGAAAAAGAAGTGGAAAACGGTAATNAGTATTTAATTATCAACCATTATGTGCTATAATTTAAATAGGTATAGGAGTACCTGCCATACCTATTTTATTATTTAAAATGCTTAAAAGAGGGGAAATAATGCAAATAACCAAAATTAAACTAACAAATTTTAGAAATTATGAAAACCAAACTTTTAACTTTTCAAATAATAAAAATATCATAATTGGTAATAACGGAGTTGGTAAAACAAATATTGTTGAAGCTATCTATTATTTAGCACTAACTAAATCTTTTAGAACTAATGTTGATAACTCACTAGTTAATAACAATCAAGATGCTTTTTCAATAATAGGTACTATTAATGATAAGATATCAAGTGATTATAAAATTACCTTTGATAAACAAACTAAGAAAGTTTATATTGATAATAATCAAATAAGAAAATTTAGTGATTATATTTCAAATATTAATATAGTTTGTTTTAATACTGAGGATTTAAAATTAATTAAAGATAGTCCTAGTGTTCACAGGCAGCTTATTAATATTGAAATATCACAACTTGATAATAAATATTTAAAGACATTATCAATATATAATAAGATTTTAAAACAAAGAAATACTTATTTAAAAAATGTTAATTTAAAAGAAAATTCAAATAAAGAATTTTTATATATTTTAACTGACAAACTAATTGAATATGGATTAATTATAAATGAAATAAGAAATAACTTCATTAATAATATAAATAAGTATTTAGACAATTATTTTAAAGAAATAACTGGTAAAGAAGGACTTACTTTAAAGTATATATCAGATTATAACGATATTACCAAAGAAAAATTAAAAAACAAATACAATAAGTTAATAATGAAAGATATAAACTATGGAAATACAACAATCGGGATCCATCTAGATGATTTTATTTTTTATTATCAAGATATAATAGCTAAAAATTATTTATCTGAAGGAGAAAAGAAAAATGCAGTAATAGCATTTAAACTCTCTGAAATAAACATTTTTAAAGAAACAACTAAAACAAATCCTATCTTAATACTAGATGATTTGTTTAGTGAACTTGATAAAGAAAAAATCAATAAGATATTAAATTTATTAAAAGATGATATGCAAATATTTATAACAACAACAGATTTAAAACACCTAGAAGAAGAAAAATTAAAAAAAAGTAAAATATTTACTATAAAAGAAGGAAAGATAGAGGAGACTATTTATGGATGATAAACATTATGATTCAAGTGATATTCAAGTATTAGAAGGCTTAGAAGCTGTAAGAAAAAGACCAGGAATGTATATTGGAACAACTGGTGTAAGAGGTCTACATCACTTAATATGGGAAATAGTAGATAATGCGATTGATGAAGCAATGGCTGGATATTGTGATGATATTGAAATAATTATTAATAAAGATAATTCAATAACAATAAAAGATGACGGAAGAGGAGTACCTACTGGTATTCATGAAAAAACCGGAATATCAACAGTTGAAACAGTTTATACTGTGCTTCATGCNGGAGGAAAGTTTGGTGGCGGCAGTTATAAGGTATCGGGCGGACTACATGGAGTAGGTGCTNCTGTTGTAAACGCACTTAGTAGCTGGCTTGAGGTAACTGTATATCAAAATGAAAAAGTTCACTATATGAAATTTGAACGTGGTGGTAAAACAGTATCTCCACTATCAGTAATTGCTAAATGTGATAAAGAAAGAACTGGAACTACAGTAACTTTTAAACCAGATCCAGAAATATTTAAAGAAACAACTGACTTTGACTATGAATTACTAAAAACAAGAGTTAGAGAACTAGCATTTTTAAATAAAGGATTAAGAATCATTTTATGTGATGACCGTGAGATAGAAAAAAAGAAAGAAGAGTTTTTATATAATGGTGGTTTAGAAGAATATGTAAGTTATCTAAACCGTAATAATCAACCTATCCACGATGAAATAATCACTACTGAAAATGAAAAAGATGATGTTATAATTGAAGTAGCAATGCAATATAACAATTCTTATAATAATCTTACTTTATCTTTTGTTAACAATATAAACACACATGATGGTGGAACCCATGAAGAAGGTGTAAGAAATGCCTTAACAAGAATAATTAATAACTATGCAAGAAAAAGTAAAATGCTTAAAGATAATGATGAATCACTATCTGGCGATGATGTAAGAGAAGGATTAGTACTAGTAATTTCTTGTAAACATCCTGATCCGCAATTTGAAGGACAAACAAAAGGAAGACTTGGTAATGCTGAGGTAAGAAAAATAGCGTCAGACATATTTGGAACCGACTTAGAACGATTTTTAATGGAAAATCCAAGTACTGCTAAAAAAATAGTTGAAAAAGCCCTGCTTGCATCTAGAGCAAGAATGGCAGCAAAAAAAGCCAGAGAACTTTCAAGAACTAAAGGCGGACTTGATTTAACTAACCAGTGGGGAAAACTAGCAGACTGCTCAAGTAAAGACCCTCATGAACGAGAACTGTTCATAGTCGAAGGGGACTCAGCAATGGGATCTGCTAAACTTGGAAGAAATCCTCATACTCAAGCAATTCTTCCTATTAAAGGAAAAATACTAAACGTAGAAAAATCAAGATTAGATAAAATTTTAGCAAACGAAGAGATAAGAAGTTTAATAACCGCATTTGGAACGAGTATAGGCGATGAATTTGATATTTCTAAACTGAGATACCATAAAATTATATTAATGACAGACGCGGATGTAGATGGTGCTCACATAAGAACACTGCTTTTAACATTCTTATATCGCTTCTTTAAACCACTAATCGAAAATGGTCATGTTTATGCAGCTCAACCACCTTTATATAAGATAACCCATGGTAAAACAGTTAAATATGTATTAACAGACAATGAAAAAGATGCATATTTAGAAACGTTTCCAGAAGAAACTAGAAAAAAAGTTGTAGTAAGTAGACAAAAAGGACTAGGTGAGATGGATGCTATTGACCTAAGAGTAACCACAATGGATGTAAATGAAAGAACATTACTAAAAATTAATATTGAAGATGCAGTACTAGCAGATGAGATGTTTACATTATTAATGGGCGAAGAAGTAGCTCCAAGAAGAAAGTTTATTGAAGAAAACGCTCTTAATGTTAAGAACTTAGATATATAGGGAGGACATATGGAAAAAGATTTAGAAATAGAAAAAAGAGATAATTTTAGCGAAATAAGTATTGATAATGAAATAAAAGACTCCTTTTTAGATTATTCAATGAGTGTTATTGTATCAAGAGCAATACCAGATGTAAGAGATGGATTAAAGCCAGTTCATAGAAGACTTCTTTATACATTTCACTCAGAAGGTATAACTCACGATAAACCTCATAAAAAAAGTGCTACAACATGTGGTAAAGTTATGCAATATCATCCTCATGGTGATACGGCTATTTATGATACGATGGCAAGAATGGCTCAAGACTTTACATATCGATATCCACTTATTGATGGTAAGGGAGCATTTGGTGCACCAGATGGATCTATCCCAGCAGCATCAAGATATACTGAAGCAAGACTAGCAAAGATATCAAGTGAATTACTAAGAGATATAAATAAAAATGCTGTAGATTTTACCCCAAGTTATGATGATGAAAGCATCGAACCAGTAGTTCTACCATCAAGATTTCCAAACATTTTAGTAAATGGAAATATGGGAATTGCAGTCGGAATGGCAACTAACATTCCCCCACATAACTTAACTGAATCAATAAATGCAACAATTGCTTATATTGATAATCCTGAAATAACTACTCTTGAACTAATGGAGCATATTAAAGGACCAGACTTTCCTACAGGTGGTATTATCCTTGGAAACAGTGGTATTAAAAAAGCTTTTGATACCGGAAAAGGAAGCATTACTGTAAGAGGAAAAGTTGAAATCGAAGAAAAAAATGGTAGATCAAGATTAATAATAACTGAGATTCCATATCAAGTAAACTTTAATAACATAATTAGAAAAATAGCCGAAATGGTAAGAGATAAACAACTAGATGGAGTTGCTAACTTAACTGATGAATCAGCATTAGAAGGTATTAGAATAGTAATCGATGTTAAAAAAGATTATAACCCTAATGTACTTTTAAACAATTTATATAAACACACTCAACTTCAAACTAATTTCGGAATAAACTTCCTAATGTTAGTTGATCAAATACCAAGAACACTAGGTTTATCAAAAATTCTTGAACACTATGTAAACTTTCAAAAAAGCGTAATAGTAAGAAGAACTCAATTTGATTTAGATAAATGTGAAAAAGCAGCTCATATCCAAGAAGGATTAAAAATAGCTTTAGACTTTATCGATGAAGTTATCAAATTAATCAGAGGCTCTAAAAAAGATAGTGAAGCAAAACAAGGCTTAATGGATAAATTTGGTTTATCTGAAATTCAAGCCGAAGCTATTCTTGAAATGAAACTAAGAAGGCTAACCGGACTTGAAAAAGAAAAAATCGAAGAAGAATTAAGACAACTACTATTAAAAATCGAAGAACTTAAACTAATTTTATCAAGTGAACAAAGAATTCTAGAAGTAATTAAAGAAGAACTAATCGAAATAAGAGATAAATACGGTGATGAAAGAAAAACAAACATAGATATGACCGCAATCGAATTTATTGAAGATGAATCTTTAATACCAGAAGAAAATATAATAGTTACCTTAACCGAAAAAGGTTATATAAAGAGAATAAATTCTGAAACATATCGACTTCAAAACAGAGGAGGAGTTGGGGTAAAAGGAATGGCAACCAACGAAGAAGACTTTGTTGAACATATGCTAAACCTATCAACTCATGACTATATATTATTCTTTACAAACAAAGGAAAAGTATATCGCTTAAAAGGATATGAAATTCCAGAATATTCACGTCAAAGTAAAGGATTACCTATAATAAATTTACTTCCTTTAGAGACAGATGAAGCAGTAAACTCAATAATACCGTTATCTTCAGATAATGATTTCAAAAACTTTGTCTTTGCTACTAAAAAAGGTATAGTAAAACGAACCAAAATAGAAGAATTCGATTCTATTAGAGTAACAGGAAAGATATGTATTAAACTAAGAGGAAACGATGAATTAATAGGCGTTAGAAAAACAAAAGGAAACGCTAACATTCTATTAGCCTCAGCAAATGGTAAAATGATCGTATTCCCAGAAGACGAAGTAAGAATAATGGGACGTACAGCTTCAGGAGTAAAAGGAATAACCTTAGACAACTCAGAATGTATTGGCTTAGAAGTAGCTTATGACGATGGAAATCTTTTAATAATAACTGGAAAAGGTTATGGTAAAAAAACATTTGTATCTGAATACCGTAAAACAAGACGAGGCGGAAAAGGTGTTAAAACACTTAACATTACTAAAAGAAACGGTAATATAAAAGCATTCAAGAGAATCAACGATCAAAAAGAAATAATAATAATTACCAATGAAGGAACAGTTATTAGACTACCTCTAGATCAAGTATCTCAATTAAGCAGAGTTACTCAAGGAACAAAACTAATCAATTTAAAAGACAACCAAGAAGTATCTACCTTTAGCTTACTAGAAGAATTTGATTTTGAAACTAAACAACAAGAATAACAGATTATCAAAATTTGGTATCAGTATTAAAATACAGATTTTACAATTTCGCAAACTTTAAACATGCGAAATTTTTTTTATTGCAATAAAATTATTTCCCGGGAAATAATAATCCCTTTTTTTACCATTTTTTTGTCAATCTAAAATTTCTTTGTATTAAAAATAATTTTGATATTCCAAAACAATGTTTCACGTGAAACATAACTGTCAGATTACAAAAAAATCAGAAAGCTCACTTCAATGTTTCACGTGAAACATTGGCTAACCCGCATAAACAAAGGAAAGTAAAAAAACAATTATAAAAACCCTATGTTTCACGTGAAACATCGCTTGATTAAATATCAATAATTTTTAAATCTTCTATGATCATTTGGTCTGTAATATACATCTTTTTTATATTAAATATTTCCTGGGAAATAATTCTGTTATATATAATTGTAATGTTTCACGTGAAACATTAACTCGCAGACAGTAAATATTTCAGAAAGATTACTTCAATGTTTCACGTGAAACATTGTCTAACCCGCATAAACAAAGGAAAGTAAAAAAAACAATTATAAAATCCCTATGTTTCACGTGAAACATCGCTTGATTAAATATCAATAATTTTTAAATCTTTTATGATCATTTGGTTTGTAATATACATATTTTTTATATTATTAAT
>JGI24709J26583_10003222_pt1 | contig 12966 bp, 12 predicted proteins | sample BioPla2DNA1_FD_26583 | JGI IMG/M metagenome (IMG submission 26583) | reverse complement strand
GAACACCTACACAACTAAAACTAATTATAGCAACTAAAAGATTAAATTGTAAGTGCCATTAGTCACTTTTTTCCGTGACTTTGGTCACTTTTTTTCGTGACTTTAGTCACTTTTTTATTCAAAAACCATGACTAAAGTCATGGTTTTACATAATTTAGTCTTCTACTATGCCTACTCTAAGACTTGTAAGTTTATTTTTCACAATAAAGTATCCATCTCCCTTTTCTATTTCCTTTTCCTGAACGCCATATGGGATTTTTACTCCAAAAAGATTTTGCTCTTTCAAACTTCCAAGTAATACTCCGGTTTGCTCATCTCTTATAGCTTTAGCAAAACCATCCCAGTTAGATTCAAACTCACTGGTATTATCCCCTGCAATTACAGCTACTTTTAAACCTCTCTCCCTTTTTGTAATCCTTTCCATCAACTCTTTTAAAGAATACATATCCCCGTTGGTAAATTCACTTAACCTATCTATTACAAAAATAATAAGGCTCCATTTCTCCATTATTTTGTCTATGTTTCCGCCGCTTTTTCTGCACTCAATTAATTCATTTCTTCTTGCATCAAGTTTTTCTTCAATTTCCTCAATGAAACTGCTCATATCCTCTATTTCTGATACATTTGTAACGTTATTTATATCCATAATCTGACATATTCCTAGTGCACTAGAATCAATTGCATATATTTCAACATTATTCATTTTTTTGTTTATAATTTTTATCCACGATACCAACAGTGTGCTTTTTCCCGACATAATGTCCCCTGCAACCATAATTACAGGTGTAGCTAAAATATCTAAAAACACAGGCTGCAAATCGTCCTCTCCAAGACCTATTGCTAATTTTTTTACATCTTTATTAATATCTTCAAGATTAATTTTGGAAGGCATAACAGGAACAGGTACTGCAGTTTTGGTTTCACTTTCACTAATTCTTTTTATTAATGATTCTATCTTTTCATCCTTAAACTCCGGTAAAGATGCCTGGAATTCCATTGGGGGATTTGCTCTTACCAAACCTCTTCCCGGGAATTTTGAAGGTTCTAATCCTTCCGTCCTTCCCACTATTGCATCATACTCACTTTTTTCAGTCAATTGAAAGCAAACAGCCATTTTAAAGTTGACAGATAGTTTATACCTTACCAAAGACGCATTTGTTGCCGTAGCCACGATAAATATACCGTATTTAGCCCCTTCCCTTGCTAACAGTATTACTTGTTCATCTATATTTTCATAGGTTTCAGACAAAGCAAAATAGTTGTCTATTATAACTACAATTCCTGGCATTTTGCCCCCTTTTGACTTATAGTCAACAAAACCTTCACTAAGTTCTTTTTCAAATTGTAATTTCCTCTCTTCCATTACTCTAAACAAAAACCTGATAAACTGTTTTATTAATTTATCTTCTTCCAATGTCATAACTCCGCCCACATGAGGCAATTTTTCAAATAACTTCATTGTCCTGCCGCCAAAATCCATAATATATATATTTACATCATCAGGTGTATATAAGCATGCCATAGACATACAAAGTGTTTTTAAAAATACTGTTTTCCCGGTTCCCGGTGCACCGTATACAAATAAGTTTCCTTCCGATGCAAAATCTATATTCAAGGGTTCCTGCCTTTGACCCCTCGGATCATCTAAAATTCCCACAGGAGCGCTTAAAATTCCTTTGCTTTTATTTATATCCTTAGAAAGTTTATTATGTTGTAATAAGCTATCTAAGTATATTGTATCAGCCAGCGGAGGCAGCCATGGTCCCTTTAATGCTCCTATTTTTTCCCTCTCTGATATATATATAATGTAATCCACCATAGCCTTAAGCTGGGAAGGCAACTCTTTTTTTGCTATCTTTTCCTCTTCAAGAGGATATATTTTTTCTGTTTTTCCATTTAAATATACATTATATATTCTCTTTACTTTGTTTTCGTCTTTTAACATTTCATCTTCCGGGTCATAGTCAGCACCTGAATAGGCAGATTGAAAAAGTTCAAATATTTCATCATTTCCAACTTGTATAAAAGCTCTTCCCGGCTCTTTTATCATAGACGCATCAGGTCTTTTGATTACATCCTTACTATCTGTTTCATCTTGAACTTTGAGACAGATTTTAAATTTAGAGTTACTCCATATCTGATCGTCTACAACACCAGCTGGTTTTTGGGTTGCTAAAATAAGGTGAACTCCGAGACTTCTACCAACTCTCGCAGCACTTACCAGCTCCTTCATAAAGTCAGGCTGGTCTTGTTTTAGCTCTGCAAACTCATCTGCTATCATAATAAGATGTGGTATTGCTGGCATATGTTCTTTATTATTTCCGCTATAATATAATTTCTGATATTTGTCAATGTTGTTTACATCGTATTGTGAAAACACTCTTTGCCTTCTTAAAAGTTCACTTTTTATAGAAAGCAAAGCTCTAGTTGTCTGATTTCCTCCTAAGTTTGTTATTGTTCCAACAAGGTGAGGCATGCCTTTAAAAACGTCAGCCATTCCACCACCTTTATAGTCAATAAGAACAAAAACTACATCCCGTGGATGATAATTTATAGCCAGAGAAATAATTATAGTTTGAAGTAATTCACTTTTACCAGAACCTGTTGTCCCTGCAACCAAACCGTGAGGACCATGACCTGTTTCATGCATGTCTAAATTAAATAAAACATCCCCTGCTTTTACCCCAATGGGAACACTCATACCTTTAAATGTTTTATTATTATTCCAACGAGATAATATATCTATTTCATTTACCGATTTAGACTTTAGCATTTCCATTAAAGTAATGGATGCTGGAAGAGTAAAATTACCCCTTGAATTCTTTATGCGAATAGGTGCAAGTTTCATTACTGCATTTTCCAAACTCTTAATATCTAAGCTATCTATAATAAATGAATTTTTTTCCCCTGTTTCTCTATTGGCAATATCACCTTTTTTACTACTTAAATTTATAACTGTTTTACAATTCATAGGAAGATAAGCCTGATTCATAGCTGTAAAAATTGAAGAAACCCCAATCTTTCCATTTGGTTCATAGATATACTTGCTTATTTGTTCATTTTCCAAAAGCTCATTATCTTCCACAATAAACACATAGTGAGGAATAGGATTTATTCTTTGGGAATTAAGTTCTCTGGTTTTAAATAAATCATACAACTCACTAAGTACAGTATGAGACATAGCTTTTCCACAAAGAAAATACCTTGTAGTAAAATTGTCATTCCATACATGTGGAAGATGCTTTAAGAAATTCCATTTGTAAAGTCCTTCCTCTTTAGTAAGAATAACAATTCTTACATCATCATAACCATGATGAGTAATTATCTGAAGAGCTAAAAGCTGCAAAATTTGAGCTATTTGGGTTTCTTCCCCTGCTATTCCACATATCTCAGTTGTCATAAGATTTACAGTAACAGGAACATCCTGTATTTTTTCAAACTCATGTGCTAATATCTGAGGTTCATTAAAAAGAGGATCACTTTCCATAATAATTGCCTGCTTAGTATATTTAATTGTAACTTCTAAAGGAACACTTCCAAGACCTAACCTTATTGAAAGGAAGTCCTTAAATGAAGGTGTTCTCTCCCAAAGTCTTTTGTCAATCTGACTAATCCGCTTTATACACTCAGATGGCTCAGGGTTCATTTCATTCATTGCTTTTATTTGCTGCTCCTTCATTATTGAAAGATAGCTCCGCGTGTCCTTAATAAATTGAAGATATTTCTTTTCCCTCTCTTCTTTCTTTTTTTTAAATTTTCTTATTTGTGAAATAGCTCCTGTAACTGATCCTATAAGCGTCATAAATGTTGTAGCAATAGATATTAACATAAATATAGATCGAACTGTCAACGCCAATAAAACCGTTATAGTAAGCATCACAAAAGGAGGCAGTAGTAACATAAACCAAGATATTTCTGGCTTTTCGTATGCACTTGGTGGATTTGGTATTTCTACTTCTCCTGAAGGCATTTCTGGCAAAAATCTAGGCTGTCTGCTAAATACATTTTTTTCATTCACACTATCCCTCCACATCATCAGCAAATTAAAAAATTTTCTGTGGTTGTCCACCAACCAAATTCATTTTATACCATCCTAAGTTGCTGTAAAAATACAATTCTCCATCTATAATATGTAAATATTCTGAACTTTCACCGCATATTCTAATGCTTGTTTCCTTTTTGAAATCAATACGATAAATGGAATTTGAATGTCTTCTGTTAGAACAATATATGTAATTTCCATCAGTATTTATACTAACTGGGGAAACTTCTTCGAATATTTTTCTTTCACCTGAATTAATATCAACCATTGTTAAAATATAATCATTTTCTTTATCAGCAAAAAAAATTTTTTCATCTAAAGCAATAAGACCTATTCCTGGAATGGCTAAAATTTCTTCTTTCATCTCCCCTTTTAAAGTACAGCAATATATACTCCTATCTGTAGAATAAAAAATTATATCCTCCTCAATATAAAAACATAGGATATTACTATCCATAATTATCTCTTCTTTTTTTTCATTTACAGAAAATCTATATAATTTTTTATCTATTTCATTAACATAGTAGCAATATCCATCTAAAAAAATCAGACCATAGCATGGACTTTTTAGAAGTACCTCTATATTTTCAGTATCTACATTAAATCGTAAAAGAGAATTCTCTCTTTTTTGATCACTGTAATATATGTAGGAATCATTGCAATTCATAAACCAAAACAATCCATCTGTCTGACTTTTATGTCCATTATCCATTATATAGGTTCCTGTAAAGTTTTCAACATCAGTTATATAAAGCCTATTATTGTATTTGGTAACAAGTCCTCCATTTGATAAATTATACCTCATTTTACTTCTCCTTATTTACCTCTCCTTAATATATAAGTGTCAACAAAGCTCCGTGTTCTACCCCTTCCTGCAAAAGAGTAAGATGGTTGTCAAGAATTCTGCCTAAAGGCTCTGCTTGAAGCCTGCTGCCTTCTTTAAAAATTACCCCCAAAGACTTTGACAGCATACTTATAAGCTCACCTGTTTTTATAAAAACAGGCACCTTCAAATCCACACTATTAATGTTTTCAGCCTGAAAAGTAATCATTATATAATCATCCATAATATTAATCCTCCAATTAGTTGCGTACAGATAGTAAAAACTTCCGCTCTCCTTTCAATAAATAATCAGAACTTAAAGAACTTTCAGCAAGTTTCAAATATTTTGTTTTAAAATTATACTTTGACTCTGCCGTTACAATAACTTCAGTTACTATTTGACCAGAATTGGAATCTGTGTTTTCAGTTATTTCAATTGTAACAGTAAAATCATTGTATTTCCCTTTTTTGCAGACAAAGACCATCTCATCTCCATAAGTAGAAGATAATTCTAAATCCATGGCATCTTCAAATGCCTCTGAAAAATGCTGTATAAAAAGATTTTTATCAATAATTGCATCTAGTTCTCTTCTACTATCATATAATATTGTGTTGCTATCATCAGATACAATAAAACTCCTGTCTTTAGCTGCACGAAAAGAGGTGTTAAGTGCAGAGCTTAAGAGAATTTTTTCCCTTAAAATATTTGCAGTTTCCACCATTGGTTCTATAATTATGGACAAAAGTATTATAATTAATATTCCTATAGCAATATTTTTCAATGTTTTTCATTCCCGTTCATTCAAAATAGTATTCTAAATCTTTATAGTGCTTTAGACCTGTTGTTGTAATAGAAAAGGAAACAGGTAATTCCCTTTCATATTTTGTTCCCCACAAAGTTACTGATAAGGGATACACTGCACTTATTTCAACTGTTACAGGTTTGCCACGCTGTCTATAGGGCTTTAGATTTTCTGACAATTCTTCATAATATGATTCATCATCATTTCCTATAGCACGTCCACCACTTTCGTTTGTGGCCACTATTTTTATATCCCCTGGCTTTTCCCTGAATATAGGACGGTCACTTAGTCTTTCCATTGCATCATCATAATAGGACTGCTTTATGTAATTGTCACTGGCAGCGATTTGAGACATATTAAAAGTCTCAACCACTAGTGTCATATACCAGGGAAAGAAAAATACCAGATTTGTAAACAACATTATACATATAGATACAAGTATTGTTATCAGCAAAGCCTTGGCTATGCCTTGCATTTAATTCACCACCCTATGATATTAAATTCTTTATCATCTCGATAAACATATCCCATACCTCTGCAACCCAGGTTCCTAAATTCCCTCGGATTACTCCAATTAAAAGACCTATAATTACTATAACTGCTACTGTCACAGCAATTTGCTTAATTCCAAATTCTCCAGATTGGTCTTTTAAAAAGTTTCTCACCTTGTTCTTAATTTTCATAATCAATACCTCCATTTTTTGCTTTTTATTAAAATATCTTTTTTATTGAAACATCTTTAAAGATGTTAAAAGCATAAATAAATAGTATAGGGCTATATAAACCATAAGTATTACAATAAGTACAAACTGTATCCTTGAATTGCTGTTTTGCCTTTTTTGAAGTTCATCTTCTAATGCCCTGATTCTATATTCATCCAGTTCATTTTTAAGGTACGCCATCTGTGATGTATTATCATATCCTTTAAGTCTGGTTTCCATTATGTCACAAAACTTTATTATCTGGTGTACCGGAACACGTCTTTTTAGCTGTTTTAAAGCAAACTCCTCTCCATAGTCCATATTGTCTAACATTACACCAAGTTCCTCTGCCATATCAGGTCCGGCATTTAGGATATAGTCTTTTATTACATCGGCAAGATAAATGTTTACAGACTTAGAATATTGATAATACACCATGCTGTAAAATGATGGAAATTCCAAGGAGATATTCTTGTCTTTTTTTTCTATTATCTTTTCAAGTTCTTCAACTGGATATAACCATCCTAGCACGATAAAAATTGCAGTTATAAAACCTAAAATCTTATTTGCACTTGCCATAAGTATCGTCAAAATTATTGCACCAAATGCATATATTAACTGTTCTAGCCTAATCTCTTCCGGTTTTATTCCAAGATCAAGCCTATCAATTATCTTTTGAAATCTCTGTCTTTCAGAAATTCCAATTAATTTTTTTACATATTTATGTGCAAATTCTTTTTTGAAATCTTTTACCTTTTCTTTAAACTTTACATTTTTGCGCTCTTTCACATACATACGCATGCGTTTTTTTTGCTTTTTACTCACTGGCTTAAAAAATGGATAAATGAGTGTTTTAATTAAATATAAAATTGAAGCAAATGCAAAAAACTTTGCTAAAAAAGTCACCGAATTTCACCCCCTGGACCAAGATTGCCCTGAAGTGCCTGACACCTTGCAAAACTTAAGCATATTGCACTTATAAGTACAGTATTTATGAATTTTCCCCAATCATTATGCAGCATAAATTCCCTGAAACCTTCAACTGTCAATGAATACAAGAAAAACAAAATAATAATTACCGTTTTTATTAGAAAATCCCTGTTCATTTTCCTAAAAATCCTGTCTTTTCTAGAGTTTATTTCTCTTAAAACTGCATTTTCATCAACAATGTCTAAAAATATGTCTGCCATACCCTTTCTTTCATTATATTCAAAAACAATTGCCTTTTTTGTAAAGTTGTCAAATTTAGGACCTAACTGTCTATTTAATAGGATTATAGCTTGTCTGAAAGAATATCCATTATTTTCACAATTATCTATAAACTGCTGGAAATAAGGTCTTATATTTGGGCTTATAGATTCTTCACTTTCCATTACTTTTTTTATTGCAACTAAAACACCTTCACGGGCTAAAGGACATATTAAATCTTCTGCATCCATTATATTTTCAAGTCTTTCTGCTTTAATAGATTTAGACTGCATAACAAAATATGTAAGCATACCTATGAAAATAGATATTGCAATAACCACAGAAAGAGTTATGTTTTGCATAAAAACAACTATAACAAGAACACTTATTGCAAAAAGTATACATAGTATAGATGTAAAACTTTCAAGGGTAAATGGCATATTAAAGTCAAGTATAAGTCCTTCTATCAATCTATTGTATTTAACAAAAATATTTTCTTTTCTCTTTATTATCCTTTCTTTTTTTACACGTTCGATATATCTTTTTGTATTATATCTTCCTAAACTTTCTGCCAATACGTCAAGTACATCGAGAAAAGCCTTTAAACCACCCTCGAAAAATTTAACTTCAAAAATTATATTTATCAAGACAAATGCTGCTATTCCCAACATAATACTAATAACTAATGTTAAGTCCATCTGGTTCATACACCTCTCTCTCTGTAGCTTTTGGTGGCTCTGTTAAAAACTCAAACCTGCTTTTTTTAATCCCAGCTTTGAGCATAGACTGTTGAACTTTTTCCGAAAGCTTACCAACCCTTATATGTTTTCCAAGTATTTTAAGCACCTTATGAGTACCCTCTTCTTCTAAAACATCTTCACATACAAATTTGTAAATAGGGTTTATCACTGGTTCTAAACCTTCTGACCCTAAAACTTCAGATATAGATGTTACTTTTCTGGTTCCGTCTGCCAGTTTTTCTTGATAAACTATAAACTTCACAGCATTGCATATATTTCTAAGTGCAAGTTCTGCTGGCTCGTTAGAAGCCATAAGATATGCTGTCAAAAATCGATATATTGCTTCTTTATCCCCTTCTGCATGCAATGTTGTAAAGAAATAGTGACCAGTCTGTGCCGCCCTTAAGGCAGTAGCAAATTCCCCGGGAGTTCTAAGCTCACCAGGACCTATCCAGTGTGGAGACTGCCTCATAGCATTTATAAGAAGATTTTCCATAGTCGCCGGACTGGAATCGTCATCATCTGGAACAGATTCATACTGCAAAACGTCATTAATTACCCTGCCATGTTCACTATTACCTTCCCTACGTATAAGTCTCATTTCTGATGGGTTTTCTATAGTTATTATCCTGTATAAAGGATTAATTTCTTTTACTAAAATCTCATTTAGAGTGGTTTTACCACTTCCAGTAGGTCCCACTGTAATCCAGGACAAATTAGCCTTTGGAATCAAGGAAAGAAGCTTAAACATATTTGTTGAAAAAGTTTCGTTTTTTATCATTACTTCTGGAGTAATGCTTTTTTTGTTAAACTTCCTGACAACAAAAGCTGGCATATTATATGGAGATATTTCTGCATGGGTTGCATTTACTCTGTATCCTTCAATTGTACGTGCATTTACCATGGGAATTTTAGGTGTAAGTCGGACTTTAGATACACCTATAAGTTTTGATATTATCCTTTCCATATGCTCCCTGTCAGCAAAATTCTGATCCCAACGGATGCTTTTACCTCCGCTTTCAATAAAAATCTGATCAGGAGCATTAGCCCGTATTTCATCTATTGTAGAATCCATCATGGCTTTTGTAATTGGTCCATAATGAGTTATTTCATTGGTAAGAGCTTTTTTTAAGTCTCCTAAATCGTCAAAACCCTCTACTTTAGGCTTTTGGGAATCTACAAATTCATAAATATATGCCCTTGTCATTTCCCTCTTTCTTGCAGGGTCATTTTCTTTTCTAAAAGCATTTGTGGCTACTTTAGTAATATACTTCTGGCACAACTCTAAAGCTTCATCAAAGCTAATGGTTGTAAACTTGTTTTTTAAAGTTTCTTCGTTACTTTCGTTTGTATCAAATTTATACGATAATTTTTGCTGCATATTGCTGATTTTTCCTCTGTTAAGCAAAATTCTTCACCCCTTCTTTACTGTTCTGCAAGACCATCTGCAAGTTCATGTAATTCTCTTCTAAAATATTTATTTATCAACGGATTATCTTTAACATAAATTCTTCCTTCTAATGCGTATGTAATTGCAGATTTAACAAAAGGAATTTTTGCTACAATATTAAACCTCATTTCTTCCATAACTTTATAGTCGTAATCAAACCCCATAAGATTCATAAATATTACATTTGTAAACTTAGAGGTAGTTATTCCTACTGAAGCAGCATAATCCAAAAATTTTATCATATTTCCAACACACTCCACCCTTTCAGTGGCAGTAAAAAAACCCATGTGACAGTATTTCACTGCTCCTAAGCAAAATTCCAAAGGCGGATTATTAGGAATATCAATAAGTACAATATCAAATATACTTTTTAAGGTAGTTATCACACGCTCCACATTTTCAAATTCAAAATCATAGTACTCTTCCATCAAATCATGAGGACTAGGAGACAAAAGATAAAGTTTTTCATACCTCGTACTTAGTATTTCCCCTCTTATGTCTACTTTGTCACTTTTTAGTACTTTAATTAATCCATCAGACTTCTTATTAGGGGTTACGTCTAGAAACTGATACAAATTTGGATAAAAAACCTTAAAATCTAAAATACATGTATTTAAACCTTTTTGACTAAGAAGATAGCCTAAATTACTTATTAAAAGGGCATTGTCTACAAAGTCGCAAGAAGGAATAAATCCAATTACACTATACATAAGTTTACTTTCTTGAAGCTCTGCTCCAATTAGTTCTTTTGAAGATATTTTGTTTATTATTTCAGATAATCTATTTTTNCCTTTCAATTCCATATAACCCCACCTCATCTCTAAAATCTAATATAACATCGCTTTCTGCTCTGCTTAATATGGTTATCAAAAAGGTTTTACCTGAATAAGCATTATATTCAGAAAACTTATTCATTTGCTCCTTTGTTCCTTCAAGCAAAAGGGCTCTTGGCTGAATGCCTTTTAAGAAATCCTCACTTTTCATAACTTCTTGCCGGGTATCTTCATCTAACTTAATAACTTCCTGATATACTTCATAAATAGACTGACTGTTTGCATTTAACATATCCTTTACAATGATACTTTCAAATAATATATCTGTTTTAATTGTTTTTCCCTTTGTCATTGTTACAACCTGATTTGGATTGTTAGCGCTGTTAGATGCTGAGGTTGTTTCAGTTTCATATGATACACGTATTCTCACTCTGTCACCTGGCATGAGTATATCGCCACCACATTCTAAAAGATTATAAGGAAGGGTTAGCACCTCATTTTCTTCACTCATTTCATATAACCATTTATTTCTCAATGGTTTTTCATCTGTAAATTGATCCTTGTAAAGTATGCTGTTTTGCCGTAAATAATATTTTGTATATTTATTTACTATACTAGAAATATCTTCGGCTAAAATCATATCTTCTGTATACTCTTTTTTAATAAGTTTATATTTTTCAATTTTATCCTCTGTTATAACTGCAAAAGCAGGAATTCCACTACCCGATTTAACTCTTAGAACTTCAACTGTATCAGTCGCAGCTTTATCTGCATTAGACAATATAACATAAGAAATTATAATAATTCCTATAGCAAAGATAACTGCCAACAATTTTTTAAATAGTTTTTTTCCTGGTGAAATACTTTTTATATTGCTTAAATCCATTTATTTAGCCCCCTCCACTAATCTTAATAATATATTTCCAAATGCTTCCTCAAAATCTTTTGATGTTTTTATTATCGGAATATCTCTCTCAATTTGTAAGTCAAATTCTTGACTATAAGGAATAATCCCTGCCGAAGATATTGGATACGTAAAATAATCACTTAAGCCTGAAATCATTACTTCACATATCTTGTCCTGGGTAAATATATCACCTTGAAACCTGGAACCGTTATTATATTTAGTTACTAATAACTTAGATTTTGCATTTATATGTAAAATGCTCTCAGGATCAAAAACCACCTCCAAATTTCTTAATGTACTAAGTACTGAATGAAGATTATTTGAAACACATAAACCAAATATATCTATATATATAAGTGCATCTTTAAAGTTTTTTAGTAAATCTAAAGGCATATCTAAAATTACTAAATTAAATTGATTTCTAAAAACTGATATCATACTAGAAAATTTTACACTATTATAAAACTTTTGTATTAGTCTTGTATCGTTAAAGTCATATCCTAAAGAGGTTAACCACAGATTATCTTTAACATTGAATGTAGTAATTTTATAATCCTGTGGTTTTGCAAGAGTTCTTATAAGAGACGCATTGATTTCTTCGTCTTTTTTTGTTTTTTCATGAAACTCACTAAAATACATATTTGTACTTCTATAGTCAATGTCCATATCTATTATCATGGTGTTTAAACCTCTTTTTGAAGCTTCAGTAGCTATATTCACAACAGAACTAGTTACTCCAGACACCCTATGTCCTGTAATTGCAATAACTCGACATATGCTTTTACTTATCTTATCAAACTCATTTGTCAAATGTTCTGTTGCTTCTATCTCTTGATTTTTCTTAGTGTTTAAGCGAAAACGATCTAATATTGACTTTTTCTTTTTAACAATATCTTTTTCTTCTTTTTGAGTTTCCTCTTTTAGATTTTCTTTTTCTTTAATATTCAGTTTTTTGTAGGCTTCTTTTAAAAGAAAGATTGGAATCCTTATATAATCAGATACTATTATAGTTACATTAGAATATTTACTAATAATTCCAGATCCTTTATAATAATCTCTGGTCAAAAAGACCACAGGTACATTTTCCATATTATTGTCTTTCATCCATTCTAAAAGATTTATTAATTGATTATCATTAAACTGATTTGAAGATGATTGTTCAATTATTAATAATCCCTTAGGCATTATATCTAAAGTCTCAATAAAATCAGGTACACTATCTAGAAATAGAGGATCTTTATTAACAATATTTGTTTTTTTCTCTCTATAATTTAAAGCTATATTATGCATTCCTCCAGCTATTAAAAGAATCTCCAACTTAACCCCCCCCTGTGAACTCTTAAAAAATATTAAATTTATATACAAAATTATATAAAAAACCATTTAAACTCTTTTTTATATAAATATTCTTGTTTATGCGCAAATATTATTTAATTTTCTACAATTTCAATTATAAATAATATTATACTACCTATCAACATATTTTTAAAGGTCCTTTTAGTCACTTTTTTTCGTGACCAAGTCACTTTTTTTCGTGAC
>JGI24709J26583_10003220_pt1 | contig 12973 bp, 9 predicted proteins | sample BioPla2DNA1_FD_26583 | JGI IMG/M metagenome (IMG submission 26583) | reverse complement strand
ATGTTTGACCAGTCTGGCTCCATCAAGGGCTTTATTGATGCTGAAGGATTGGCCGAAGTTAAGCCTGGATCGCTGGGCCCATGGCCATCAAATTTCAGCCCACTTGGTACCGACCCTGAAAGCCAGAGTTCCTTGGCTGTCAAAGCGCTGTTTGGTCAGTTGAATAAAAACGTTTTGGCCGGAGTATTCCAGTTCTCCGAGCAACTCGGTTTAACGGCTAAGATAGTTTGTGACCTCATGCCTGATGGCACCGAAGATGAACGACGTCAGGATTGTTACGGTACTGACCGTGATATCTTTGTAAATTCCAATGCTTATACTGACCTCCAGATCAACCCCGCAGGACGAACTCCCCTGTGGTCGGCTGTCCAAGACGTCTACAATTTCATGAAGGAAAAGGGCAGAGCTGATGTCAGACACATCTTGGTCATTACTGACAGCCCGGATACCTGTCATCCAGACTCTCCCGATTATAAACCCAGCTATCGGCTCTATAGAAGTGCTACTAAAACATATTCAAAAGTGGAACAGCCATCATGCTCGACTGTGAGCTACGACGACTTCTTAAATACTGTGCTGGCTGATATCAAAGACCCCAGCGGCAATTACCTGCCCATGGAAGAGTTGCCGGTACACGTCAGCTTTATACAGCTGCAGTCAGTGGCCCATCCCGAACGAGACGTCAGACAGCAGGAAATCGCGTGTCTGACTGGTGGACACTACTTGTTTGTAAACGGAAGAGACATCTCCAACAACAACACAAACCCAGATGGGCTTCGTACTGCCATTAACAATGCGGTTGAGAGATGGCGTGGGTCGATGGGTGGAACATGGACTGTTGCGGTTGATTACGCCGATTTGGAAAACAGAGGCCAGCTGCCTCTGGGCGCCAATCTAGCCCTTGCCGGCACTGTCGAACTTAACGAAACTAGGGTCCTGCAAAGCTATCCTCTGCCTTTGAGGATTGGCCACGTCGGGACCACCCCAGTTCCCAACTACGACACTCGCGGTTCTATTTGGGTCCCCTGTATCAGTGGTGATTCGTGTGATTGGTATCCACTGGCAGACCCAGATTGTTCACAAAAAGCCTGTAGGGTTGCAGATGGGGTATGTGCCTCTAGCTGGAAGGCCGACGACAGCGCTTGTGACGATGCAGGCGTTTGCTGTTGGGGCAGCTGCGTTGAAGTGAACGAGTGCCAGACTCGGGATGAACTTTGCAACGTGACCAACAAGGCGGACGCTACGGCTTGTACTGGTGGTGTATGTTGTGAAGGTGAATGCAAGGCTGGTGCATCCAACTGTACCGGTGGTTCAGGGGATCCTTGCGAGGGCAAGCCAGACGACACCCCATGTGAAGGCGGTGTCTGCTGTGATGAGATGTGTGTTCGCCGAAGCAGCTGCGCAGATGACCCCAATGAAGCCTGTGTAGGTCAGCCTGATAACACCCCATGTTATGACGGTGTTTGCTGTAATGAACTGTGTGTCCGTGGGGACACCTGCGAAGAAGACCCCAATGCGGCTTGCGTAGGTCAGCCAGACAACACCGAATGTGAAGGCGGTGTCTGCTGTCAGGAGAAGTGTGTCCGCCGAAGCAGCTGCGACTCGTGTGAAGGGGCTGCAGACAACGAACCCTGTGGCGACAATGGCGTCTGCTGTAATGAAACATGTCTTGACAACACCACCGAGTGCCCAGCAGCTAACCCCTGCGAGGGGCAGGATGATGGTACTGAGTGCGGTGATCAGAAGGTGTGCTGCAGCGGAGAATGCGTCGACGGCACTACCTGTCCTTAATGGTTTGTCGGTATCGGGAAAGCCAGACGGTTTGTCCCGGCTTTTGAAATGTGGCTTTATCGGCGTAAATGCCGTTTGAAGAGGTTGAAGCAATGAGGGTAGTCATGAATGGTAGGTGGGCGCTACGGGCCATGGTCAGCTTCGTTGTCTTGTTTGCCGCGGTTCCAATGGCAATGGGACAGGAGAATGAACAAACGGTCCTGGACCAGAAATTCGACAAAGTCTGGGGTAAAGAGAGGGACCTGAAGGTCATTCAGAAGCGCGTGTACGAAAAGGCCAATCGTCACGAGATAGGAATCTTGTTGGGGATGATTCCCAACGACTCCTTTTTCAACTACTTTCCAGTAGGCCTAAGGTACGATTACTTTTTCCTGGAAAGTGTCGCCCTGGAAGTGGCTGGCGCCTATGTGCCATCCTCTTCGAGCAGCCTCCGCAAGGATCTGCTGGAGTTCTCGGGTGGTGCTATTCAAGGGGTCCAATTGCCTGAAAGGGTACAGTGGTACGCAGGCTTAAATGTTTATTGGGCTCCTGTCCACGGAAAGGTGTCCTTGTTCACCACCAAGCTGACCAGCTTTGATATTGGTCTGCTGGTGGGCCTGGGTATCCTTGGGTCACAAAAAGAGCAGGATGGTAAATGGGTAACCAGGAAGTCCTATGGAGACGCGGTTCCCTTTAACCTGATGGCTAATCTGGGCCTTGGGTTCCACCTGTTTTTGACTGATTATCTGGCGTTACGCCTTGACTATCGTCATTACATTTTCCCAGCGCTGCCAGACAGAGGGCAGTCAGAGTGGAGCAACGGTGTTCGCTCCCTTGCGGAAATCACCCTGGGATTGGGGTATTTCACGCCAGCGCCTAAGTAGTTTTCTGGCGCATTACCTGCGTCCCGAGTTTCTCGGGATGACGGTTTGAGTTCCTAGACGGGATGGTGGAATAATGAACCAGATATTTAAGCCAGCGCTAATATTTGCAGTCGCCTTCGGGCTGACTACGGCTATCACCACGCAGGCTCACGCTATCACGGTTGAGGAGATCGTCACACTGGTTGGTCTTGGGATTCCCGAGGCCGACATCGTGAAGGCGATTGACAAGGATCGCACCGTTTTTAGCCTTCAGATAGGTGACATCCTTGAGCTCAAGAAGGTTGGTGTGCCCGATGGTGTTATTCAGCACATGATGCGTACCCAGCAACTTTACGGTGCCCCCGCCGCAACTGCTAGCACCGCCACTACGAGCAGCAGTGGTGCGACTGCGGCCCCAGCGCCTGTTGTTGAAGTGCAGAAGATGAAGACCCCCGAGGAATTGGCTGCTGAAGCGGCGGCCAAGGCCGAAGAAGAGCGTCGTCGCGCTGAAGAGGCCAGAAAGGCCGAGGAAGCCAGACGCAGCGCCTACGCTCGTGGGGTTTTGCGTGATGGTCTTGCCCTTGCGGAGCAGGGGAAATGGGTGGAATCTTTGACAGTTTTCCAGAACTTCGTTCGTGATGGAAACTACCCGCCAGGCTCAGTCGAAGCATACAACGCCAATTATGGCATTGCCGCTGCACTTACCAACGCTGGCTTATACCAAAGTGCGGCCAAGATGTTGGTTGACGTGGTGCTTGAAGGACCTGATAAGCCGTTCTTCCAGGAGGCTTTCCTGGCCCTTCGAAAGCTTCGCGCTGAAATCATCTACAATCCACCGGATCTTGAGCGTTTGCCTGATTTTTCGACCGTTGGGTTTAGCAGCGAATTCCAGGATCAGTACAACTATGTTCTTGGAGAATACTTCTTTGATTTCAATAACTTCCAAAGGGCAACAAAGCACCTTGACGCAGTGCCGGATTCGGCGCCCGACGGACCAAAGGCTAGGTACCTGACTGCGCTTATTCAGGTTCGCTACAAAATGTACAAGTCTGCAGTCGAGTCACTGCAGCGTGCTATCGTGGCCGTTGAGCAGCAAAAGGGCGACTCTGTCATCCGCGATCTTGGCTACATGGCTTTGGCTCGTATAGCTTATGAGGCTGGTAACTATGACGCGGCCATCTTCTATTACAAGAAGGTCCCTCAAAGTTCATCCAAGGCTGGCGTTGTTTTCTATGAAATGGCCTGGACTTACATGATGAAGGGTGACTATTCCAGGGCTTTGGGTTCATTCCATACCCTGCACTCACCTTACTTTGCCGAAACCTTCTTCCCAGAGCTGTGGATTCTTGAGGCCCGCGCCTACGGTGACTTGTGCTATCCAGATCGTGCCAAGAGGGCGCTTGAAATGTTTGAAAGGGACGTTGTCAGTACTCAGGTACCACTTCGAGCCTTCATCAACGCGCAAAAGTCTCCGGAAGACTTTTACAACAACTTTGTGGCGGCCGTTAATGGCGAGCCTAGTGCGATGAAGCTGGATGATAAGCTGGTTTATCCCGTTCTTTCTAACATTGAGTTCTATAATCTTTATCGAACCATTAGGCAGATCGAGAAGGAAGACCGTGAATTCAGAGCCAATCAAGGGCGCCTTGGCAGTTTTGGACAGGAAATGCTCGCTCGTTTGGCGATGCTGAAGAAAGAAAGCATCGTTCGAGGTGGAATCAAGGTTCAGCAGATCCTGACCACCCTCGATGCAGACATTAACGAAGCACTGGTTCAACAAACCGAGATTGAAGTCGACATCAACATGATGGCCATCAACCAGATGACTGAAGAGACCAAACGTATGGTTGGCGAGGCATCTGAGGAAGAGGCTGAGGTTGTTACCAGTGGTAAGGTGGCCGTTGTCGGTGATGACACCGAAGTTTGGCCCTTTGAAGGTGAGTACTGGCGCGACGAGATCTCCTATTACAGGAGCATGTTGACTTCCCAGTGCACTGATGATTCGTTCTTTTAAGATGTGTTTATTGCTGGAAACCGCCAGCCGACTATCAATTTTTATGAGGGGCGCATGAGAAAATCGATTGCAACTCTTTTTTTCCTGGCAGTGTCGCTACCTGGTTTAGCGTTTGCCCAGGAAAATGGTACTAAGGCCGATGCCCAAGCACCAGAAGGTGGTGTAAAGGGTGGTCAGTTCAGTCTTGAACAGGCTGAACGGATAATGAACGAAAAAGTCGCCGAAAAGATGCGTGAAATTTCCGGCGTTCGCCAGGAAAACATCAGGAAACTTGAGGGACTTCTTCAAAATCCTGAGTATCGTAAGGACCCTGACCGTGCCCCCAAAGTAATGCACATGCTGGCGGAAAACTACTGGGAGGAGGGGCTTTATCAATACCTCCAAGCTCGCGATGTGTGGGACAAGGCGATGGAGCAGGTTTATGCCGGCACTCTAAGCGAGCCGCCGCCCGAGCCGATTGAGGATTATTCCAAATCCCTGGAATATTACAGGGAAATTTTGCGGTCATTCCCCTCCTATCCACGTGTTGACGAGGTTTACTACTACCTCGGCAAAGGCGCGATGAAAGAGGGCAAGACCAAGCAGAATCGGCTGCTGCAAAAGGAAGGTTCCGAGTATCTAAACCGCTTGGTCAAGGATTATCCCAAGAGCAGGTTTATTGCTGAGGCTCACCTTGCTTTGGCCGAGTACTACTTTGAAACGAACTCCATGTGGTTTGCCAAGCAGAACTACGAGATCATCATCCAGAAGTTCCCCAAGTCTTCGATGTACAACTACGCGCTGTACAAGCTTGCTTGGGTTTACTTCAACCTGTCTGAATTCGAACAGTCCATCGATACCTTCCACAAGGTCGTTGCCCAGGTGTCTGCTGAAAAAAGCGGTGGCAAGGGTATCATCGAGTTCAAGAATCAGGCTTTGAACGACTTGGTGGTCACCTATGCCGAGGTTGATAACGGCTGGGTAAGGGCTCGTGATTACTTCAAAAAGATCCTGCCTGATGAAGAAACCTATGCAAAGCTTAGAATGCTTGGTGACTTGTACGTGGGACAGTCAAAGTTTGTGGAAGCCGAGGCCATTTTCCGCCACTTCATCGAGCGTGAAAAGACCACGCCCAAGATTGTTGAATACTTTGAAATCATTATTGGAATCTACACCTCAACAAATGACATTCGCGGGCTTGATAACATGGTCGCCGAGATCCTTGAGTACTTTAAGCCAAACGGCACTTGGCGCACCGTTAACAAGGCTAACGAGGACATCCTTGCAGAAGCTGACGCTCTGACTGAAAAGAATCTGCGCTTCATCGCGAACTACTATCACAGGGATGCTCAAAAGACCAACAGTCGCGATACCTACCAAAAGACGGCTGACCGCTACGCAACCTATTTGTCCAGGTTCGCGGACAGTAAGGATGCCTATGTCGTCAACTTCTACTATGCTGAAATTTTGTACGACGTCTTGAAGGACTACGAACATGCATCCGAGCAATATCAAGCTGTTATTCAGCGTGACACAAAGGGTGAATATGTTGAGGACGCGGCGCTTGGTGTGATTTATTCAACCCAAGAGCTGATGGTCAAGGAGGGCCTGCAGCAAGTCGCCAAGAGCGGCAGAATGGAAGTGGTCAAGGTTGACCCGAAGCAGGCTGACAAGCCGATTCCAGAGACGGACCTTCATCCACTGGAAGAAACTTACATCAAGGCTTCTGACAAGTACGTTGAACTGTTAACCGAGCTCATCAAGGACCCAGAAGTCCGCAAGAAAAATCCTGAACGCGGTGAAAAGATTCCTGAAATCATGTTTATTGCGGCTGACGTCTTTTACCGTCACGGTAAGTTCCAGGATGCAGTCCAGCGGCTTGAGACCTTGTTCGAGTACGATGCGTCTTCCAAGTTTGCTGCATACGCGGTCTTTACTTTGCTTGACTGTTATCAGCGACTCCAACAGTGGCCGATGGTTGAAGAGTGGGCAAGAAAGCTGATTGCTGCCCGCAACTTCACTGTGCGTTCCGAGAAGGACCTGAAAAAAATCGTAGCCATCGCCATGGTTGAAAACTCTAGGCTGCTGTCAGTTGAGCGTCGTTATGATAACGCTATCAGCGAGTCCATGCGTGTTTATGAAGAGTTCAGAAGCCAAGAAGAGACCGCTTCGAAGGCGCTCTTTAACGTGGCTTCCTTGTATGAGAGCCAAAAAGAAGTCGACAAGGCAGTCAAGACGTACCTGCGTGTGGTCAAGGAGTTCCCAAAATCTGAGGTTGCTCCAGAGGCCATCTACACGATCGGTTTGATTTATGAAAGCCAGACTGAATTTAAAAAGGCCGCGGAGACCTTTGAAAGCATGGAGCAGTTTAGAACCATCAAGGAGCCAACCGAGCCAGAGAAAAAGGCTGCTTGGAAAGACCTCCAGCAACAGATGGCTGATGCTCTTCAAAACGCAGGCTTGATTAGAGAGGCCTTGTCAGATCCAAAGGCGGCTATTGATGTTTACCAGAAGTTTGTAAATCATTTCCAGGGCCATCCCGATGTTCCAAAGATTTTCCTGAGGATTGGAATTGTATATGAAAATCAAGGGGATCCTGCATCGCTGAAGCGTGCTCACGATCACTACCAGGCCTTCTTGAAGCGCAATTTTGGGCGCCCAGACCTGTCTGTTCAAGCAGCGGCTAGAGCTGGTGACTGTCTTAAACAGATTGACAAGGTCAAAAACCGCAAGGCTGCAAGCACCTTGTTCCAGCTGGCTGTTGAGACGTTCAACCGGCTTAGCGGAGAAGGGGACCTGATCAGATCTGCTAGAGGATATGCAGCGCAGGCGGCTTTCGAGCTGGCTGACTACTATTACGATGACTTTGCGGCTCTTCGGATTCCTTCGACTTTGAACCCATACACCTTGAAGCGTGGTTTGGAAGCCAAGGCCGAGGCACAGCAGAAGGCGGAAACTCAGTTCAATCAAGTTTTGGACTATAAATCCGGTGGTTGGTCCGCTGGTGCGTTGTTCAAGATTGGATTGCTGTATTACGAATTCAAAGAAGAGCTCTTGAACGTTCCAATTCCCGAGGGGCTGGATTGGGAAACCGAGTCGATGTACATGGCCATTTTGGAAGAAATCGCTCGCCCAGTTGAAGAAAAATCCCTTCGTGCCTTTGAAAAGGCTTTGAACCTTGCCCACCAGGAAAAGGTTTACAACAAGTGGTCCTCGCTGTGTGGTCAGTACGCCGTTAAGGTCAACCAGGACACATTCCCAGTTTCTGGCGACCCATTGGTTTCACCTGATAGGATGAAAGATACCTTGGCGTCCACCAGTTTTATCCGGACACTTCGCCGTGGTGAAGTTGAAGTCAAAATGATAAAGGAGGCCCAGCGATGACTATGAGATTCGCAAAATTTGGCCTGTTGTTTGTGGTGGCGTTCGCGGTGGCTTGCGCCGGTCCTGCAGCAGAGCGTAAAGCTGACCAGGTCGTTCAGGGTGAAGAGGCTAAGGCTGCTCCTGCGGCTAAAAAAGGTCCTGATTTGACTATGCGAGAGGTGGTAGCGCCGGCCGAGCCCGAATATGTCGAAGGGGTCGATAAGGGGGCTCAGGACGCTTTCAGGACTGGGGTTGTAGCAATATCCCAAACTCCTCCTGACTACGCTACTGGCATCAAGTCTTTCGAAAAGGCTATCCAGCTTGATAAGGGCTTCCTGGAGGCATATTTCAACCTTGGGATGTGTTACGAGCGTACTGGTAGGCCGCTACAAGCTGTTGAGGTTTATCAGAACGCGGCCGATGCGAACCCAGGTAATCTCGACGCTGAAGGCTATGTGGGCAAGGTTTACTTGGCTTTGGCCAAGCGCGAGAGAGATGCTGGTGATACTAACAAGGCCGTTGAGTACGAACAAAAGGCTAAGGCGCTGTTTGACAAGATTATCGCCGACAACCCAGATAACACCACTGCGAACAACTCGATGGCCCTTTATTGGCTGTACAGAGGCAACAGCAAGCTTGCAGAAGACTTTGTACAAAAAGTCCTTATGCTTGAGCCACATAACGTGGTCGCCTTGAATACTCGTGGGTTGATTAACCTGATGGCTGGACAGCTGAACATTGCCAGGTGGGTTTTCGAAGAAAAGGTGTTGCGCGAGGACCCGAACTCGACTGAGGCTTGGTCTAATCTTGGAATCACCTATGTGAAGATGGGCAAGATGCCAGAGGCCGTTGCTTCATTTGAGAAGGCGGTTGAGTCTGATGCTGACAACTTTGAAGCGCGGATGAACGTTGCAGCCATCTATTTGAACTTCCTGCACTATCAGGCGGCTTTAGAGCAGTACGATGTTGCCTTGAAGCTGGTACCTGACTGTGAGGAAGCCTTGATTGGGTCGGGTTCTGCACTTTTTGGAATGCTTCAGTTTGAAAAAGCGATTGAACGCTGGCAGAAGGTTCTGACATTGAACCCAGATAGAAGTGAGATGTATGCAAGGATTGGCCAGCTCTATGAATCCAAGCTGAACAATCTTGAAAAGGCCATTGAATACTACGAAATGTACATAGCCAAGGCCCATCCTCCAGCCAACGATCCAATCGTAGCCAAGCTTCCGATGCTGAAGCAGATGCATGAGCAGGGTGACCTGTTCCTGACGCCAATGGACGAGGAAGCGCCTGAGGGTGCGGCTCCAGCTGAAGATGGTGCGGCTCCTGCCCCAGCTCCAGCGGCCCAAGAGCCTGTGTCGGAGCCAGCTGCTGAGCCTGTGTCGGAGCCAGCTGCTGAGCCTGCGGCAGAGCCTGCAGCTGAGTAGTTGAAACGGTGCCGCAGGTTGTGGCATAATTACCGCGGCTTTGGCCGGTGAGGTGATACATGAAGCGCGTATTTGGTTTGATGCTTGCTTTGGTTGCAGTTGTCATGTTTGCTGCTCCAGCCATGGCGCAATCTCGTGATGTTAAGTCTAAGTTCTACGACTTCTCGGATACTTTGATCGACGGTGAAATTAAGAAACCTTCTACCTTGTACACAGATGCTCGTGTTAAGGTAAAGTTCGATCGACTGGCTAAGCTTAAGAAATCCTTTATGGAGCCAATGCTTCAGTCTGCTAAAGAGCCATCATTTAAGTAGCCCGCCCAAGGCCTAGCGCCCGCGCATCTGGTCATTTAGTTCAAGTGGTTTAACTCAAAATATCTTCAAGTAGGCCCGCCGTTTTAGCGTCCAGTATGCCTTCTTGCTCAAGTTCGGCTGCTAGCAGCTTGGTAAGCACTTTGTAAGCTGTTTGAAGGCTTGGGTTGCCTTCAAGCGCCGCAAGGTTTGATTTGATTGTGGCCAGGTCGCCTCTTGCCATAGGACCCGTCAGGGAATTTATGTTTGGGCTTCTTTCCCAGTTTGCCAAAAGGCTGTTTGCTAGCTTTACCGCGACCAGTTCAGCCTGGGGCACTCCAGCGTCTGATAAAGCCTTCGCTGAAGTCAGCAAAAGCGCAGCCGGTAGATTACTGGCTGCCACGGCCGCCGCGTGACACAAAGGCTTGTTGGCGGGGTCAATTATGGCGGTTTTGGCCTTTGCGGCCAAAAAAATGGCCACAGCATCCTTGGAAGCAGTACCTTCAATCATCACCGCTGTGCCGGCAGGCATTGGCAGCGCCTGTGATACAGGGGCAAAGGCATGCAAGGGGTGAGCTGAAAAATAGCCAGCCAAATTGTGTGTGGCAAAGATAGATGATGGCATGGCCCCGGAAAGGTGCCCAACGACGTCGGACGAGTTGATATAGCCCTCATTTATCAGTCTGGTTAAGGTTTCACCCAAAGCCTTGTCTGGGACGGCCAAAATTACAACTCTTGCGACGCTCGTTCGGTCTTTGAGGCGCTCCAAAGGATGACAAACCAAAGGGCCGATTTTGCTTTTGTTTGTGGATAAAGTAATCAGGGTGGCGGGCACGTCAGTAAGCGCAAGCGCCAAGCCAACACCTGCCTTACCTGCACCAACAATAAAGACAGCCTTATTAGTCACGGTAAAAGCCTTCTTTTAGGATGAATTGAAGCACTGATTTGGGCAGCAGGTGGAAATTAGCGTCAGAGCCTTTTGCAAGTGATTCTCTGATTTGCGAACTAGAAACATCTGGAAACACTGGGCCAACTGCAGTAGGGTGCTCAACAGTTCTGGAAAGAACTATTAGGTTGGCCAAGGACTGTATCCTTTCGAAATCTTTCCACAAATGAATCTGGGCAATGATGTCGGAGCCCACAACTAGGTGCAGATTCCAGTGTGGATGTTGCTGTTTTAGGTACGTCAAAGTTTGAACTGTATATGAAGGTGTGGGTAAATGCTGTTCGATATCAAGCACTTCAACGAGGTCGCCAAAGGGTTGGAACGCCATTTTGCACATTTCGACTTTGGCCTCAAAGGGAACGGTTGTTTGTTTATGAAACGGGTGCTCAAAAACTGGTATGACTGCGACCTTGTCACAGTCGGTGCATGTCAACAGATAGGAGACCACCATAACATGGGCGCAGTGGGGAGGATCAAAACTGCCGCCAAAGATAGCAACATCAATAGATTGTTGGGGTTTTGTGTGTTGATTTTTGAGGCTGCTATTCATTTTGCCAACCACTTAACGATATAGCAGGTATCTTTCGCGGATGGCAATAAAGTCGCGCCTGCCATCACGCATCCTTCGAGCTATTTCTACCCCAGGAACGCCATTTAGCAAAGCCTCTCTTAAAGATGAATCACCAAGTAACAAGTCCAAGGCTGGGACATCGTCAACGAATTCATAGGTGTCGGTTCGAAGGGCAAAATCATCGGGATAATTGGCAAAGATGGTGGCGATAATCACTAAGCCGGTCACAAGAGGCCGGAATTGTTCGCTATCTGTGACTATCAGTTGGGCACCCTTGCAGCTAGAATTTGCCCCCTTATCGTGGCTGGGTGTAAAAGCGGTCTCTCGAAAACGAACCCCAGCAAGGTTTTGTGAATTTAGTTCCTCAACCAGTCTGGTTGGATTTGTGATCCAAGGCGCCCCAAACAAAAAGAAGGGCATTGTAGTTCCGCGTCCCTCGCTGATGTTTGTGCCTTCTAAAAGACACATCCCAGGATATACCAGGGCGGTTTCCCAAGTCGGGATATTTGGCGAGGGCGGGACAAAGGGCAGGCCAGTTTCTGGCCACAATTTGCGTCTATCCCAGCCTTTACATGGGATAACGGTAAGTTCAAGGTCCATTTTCTGCTGGTCGCGCACAAACTTGGCAATCTCTCCGGCGGTCATGCCATGTCTGTTGGGGACTGGCAGATAAGAAACGAACGATTTTAACGTTGGTAAAGGGATATTTCCCTCAATTAAGGCCCCGCCAATAGGATTGGGCCTGTCCAGCACCACAAACTGGATTTTAGCCTTAGAACAAGCCTCCATTGCCATTGTCATAGTGGCAAGGTAGGTGTAGTAACGAGCCCCGACGTCTTGAAGATCAAAGACTAAAAGGTCTAGGCCATCCAAATGGTGCGCCTTTGGGGTCAGTGACTCGAAAGTGTTGCCATAAAGGCTGCTGACTGGCACCTGTAGCCGTTCGTGAAAAACGTCCTCGACCGCCTCCATGTACAGCTGCTGTCCAAACAGGCCGTGCTCAGGCACCAAGAGCCGCTGTGGGCGTAGGCTATCGTCAGCACATACTAAATCAAACAGATGATTGGCGTTTGAATCCACCGAGGCTTGGTGGCAAATCAGCGCCCACTTACGATTTTTGATTAGAGATAAAAGGTTTTCATCTGTTAAAAGGCGTTCAGCACCAGTTTTTACCATCTTAGGCGACCCAAGGAAGACGATCAAGGTTATCCCAGGATAGCCAAATCCACCAAGATAACGACGTTTGGACCTAGTTTCGCGACATAGACCGAGACCTGACCGCGGGCGGGAATCATAGGACGAAAACTGAATTTTGGCGGGGTGAACGGGACTTGAACCCGCGGCCTCTGGCTTGACAGGCCAGCGTTATAACCAACTTAACTACCACCCCAGATTGTAAAAAAGGGCACCAGTGGGCGAAACAGGACTCGAACCTGTGACTCCCGGCGTGTAAAACCGGTGCTCTACCAACTGAGCTATTCGCCCAGGACCAAAAGTGACCGGCAGTATATCCAGCCAGCATGCCGATGTCAACAATTATTGTTGTGAGGCGGGGGCAGGGACAGGGGCAGGGACAGGGACGGGGACAGGGACGGGGACAGGGACGGGTGCAGGGATCTCGCGGAGGTGGCTTTGGTGGCGGGGGTCCGGCTGTTTTTTCGAATGTGCGATTGCGGTTCCCTCCATGTGCTGTCAAAGGGTGTTGGGGGTAGTGGATTTGTTGTTCATAGTCAAGGGCAAGCCGCTTCGC
>JGI24709J26583_10003217_pt1 | contig 12983 bp, 10 predicted proteins | sample BioPla2DNA1_FD_26583 | JGI IMG/M metagenome (IMG submission 26583) | reverse complement strand
AACAGCTTCCACTGATCTGAACGAAAAACAGGAGCGCTAATAAATAAGTCTTTATCACCTCTGCCTGACATATTCACCACGACAACTTCGTTAGCCTTCATTGTCTTTGCAATTGTCAATGCCGCCGCAGCAGCATGGGCAGATTCAAGCGCAAATAAAAGTCCCTCGTTTTGGGCAAATAATTGTAAGGCATCTAAGGCTTCCCCGACAAACGTATATGTATAGCATCTCTTCGTTTCATTTTTCCTCCATTGAGCCATGTTTCTACACACAGTAACGCACGCAATGATACTATACAGAGAAACAAACCGTCTGTCAAGTTATTTGTGAGAAAAAACGTATACAAAATTTTATTTGGAATTAAGTTAATTCAATGCTTACACCAAAAACTTAGATTTTCAATATCATTTTTATTCAGCTAAACCCTCTTCGAACAAGTGTAAATATAAGCTTAGAAACTCTTGCCTTTCTTCTAAACTATAATTTTCTAAATCAGACTCTGATATTTGCTGGAAAATGCGTGCTGCTTCTCTTTTCCATATGCCAGCTTCACTTTTTTTATCATCAAGAAGTAAACAAATAGCAGCATCCCAATAACACTGGGCTTCTAGAATTTGTAGACCAGATATGTGGGCAATCTCAGCTGCTTCTAAATAATCTTGAACTCCCTGTGCAGCTTTTAAAAATACCGAATTGGGAACCGCTTGTGAATTTCCGCCACGATTTAAAAGTGCATTTAGACGATGAAGCAGTTCAGCCTCGCTTGCTTCACCGTTTTTAAGCTTTTCTAAAACGCCATCAGTTAATTGAATAGCTTTATCAAGATACGCATACCCCTTATTTACCGCATCAACCGCCGCAATAACAGCTGCATTTTCTCCTTTCATACTTTCAAGAGAGCCAATATAGGCAAGGTAGCTTGGGTTGTTTGGGTCTTTTTCTAAAAGCATCTTAAACTGATTTTCAGCTTCTTTTTTATTTCCTGTATGCAAAAAAAGTAAGGCACGTTCGTTTAACTCGCTATCTAAAGATGCGTTTTTTAAATTTTGAATTCTTTCACTTTGCTGCTTGTATAATAATGCTTCTAAAAGTTTTTTTTCATCCTTAATTTCTTTAATTTTTGCTTGAGAAATTAAAGGAGTCCTGCTTTGCACATTTTTCATATTTATCTTTACGGGATACAAAATGCTCAATTCAAAATCGTCCTCATTCCACGAGGATAACATCTGACTTTGGTCTTTTTCATAAAGTACATCGTAGACCTTTGGTGCAAAACGAGAAACTAAACCACCACCACTCGTTCTTGATTTTCTTTTTTCTATAGGAAGAATGTTTCCAAAATCCAAAGCCGAATAGGCCCCAACGAGCACATAATGATGCATAGTCTCTACAGTATATAAGCAATGTAATTCTTTTTTTCTTAAAGGGATGCGCACAATTATTTTTTTCCCATCACTTGAATACACAACTTCTGCAAGGTCAATTTTTTCCCTATTGCTATTAAAAATAGCAGCTTCTTTTCCTGCAATAGAAAGAGCATAATGCCAGGGATGATCTTGCGAAAAAGAAATGTTTTCTGCCTGTTCAAAAAGTGTTTTCGTTTCGCCGCCAATTTTTCCATCAAGATGAATATAGACATATATTGATTTATTGTAATTGGGCTCATCTGCATTTTTAAATCCTGTTCTAAACTCAAAATCTAATTGCCAATATTCGTTAAAATCTTGCCATGCTGCATTAAAAACAGGTTCATGAACGGTATACAGAACAAGATCGAGATTGCCTTCTGCAAAGGTTGTATGACTAGGGTAGACAAGAGTCCCAGATCCTGTATCGTCGTACATAGGGTCAAAAATTGAGCTAACAATCTTACCGCCAACATAGGGTTCATAAATGCGCAGGTGCAAAATTGAATTGAGCATTTGTTGCAGGCTCTCACCAAATATAAAACTAGAAACAATGCCAAGAGTACAAAAGATAAAAGCAAAAAATGAAATACTAATAAATATAATTTTTCCTAATGATGCTTTCATCTAAATTCCTCCCAGGGATAAAGCACGAATGAATGCAGAAACAATTCTTCTTAGTCCATCCGTTGCTAAAGAACTGGAAATGATAACACCAAAAGTATAGGCACTAAAAACAAAGGCGTGTTTTGGCTGTGTTAAATCTTTAAAAAACCCTGCTATCTTATTTTTTGACTTTGTCTTGTTGGAAAGACTGAGCCCACATTTTTTTGCAAGTTTTTTTGTAAAACTAAACTCCATGTGAATAGCGTTTTCTGGACAAATATCCAAACATGCTCCACAAAGCGCACAGTTTAATTCAGGTCTCCCCTTTTTTTGTATTATAGTATCTATGTCAATGGCACTAAAGGGACAGGCCTTTGCACATTTCATACAGGAAGTGCATTTTTCTGTATCAATTGAAATTTTAAATTGGCTTATGGGGCTTAATAGCGATTGCATTGCACCAAAGGGACAAAGTATACTGCATTGCGTTCTTTTTTTTGTAAGAATTGGAAGCACAATAATAAAAATCAAAAAGACTGACATAAAAAGAAAGGTGGCTATAAGGCTTGGAATATCAACAATTGGAGTAAACTCTGTAATTAATTTAAAAGGGCAAAACCACTGACAAAAAATAGATGATAGGAAGGCAATGGACATAAGAATTAAAAAGGCAAAAAAAGAAAAATGGAAAATTCGTATTTCATTGTTTTTAGGAAGTAGCTTGATTTTGGATTTTTTTGCTAGACCTGAAAAACCGTCTTCTAAACCTCCGTAAAAACAAGCCCAAGAACACCAACCCCTTCCTATTGTAACTGTTGCTGTAAGCCAGATAATAAGCATGCTTAAAATGGAGGCGTAATGCCCTGAGATACGAGCAGGAAAAATAATTGTTTTGGTTAAAGCATAGGGAATTATTGTTAAAGGAATGACAAGATGGCAAAAAGGAATTTCACTTTCATAAAAAGCATTTTGTGTTATTGCCATACTTCCCCTTTCATCATACAGGTTTCCTACAAATGAAACAGTAAATAAAACAGCAAATACAAGCTGGAATAATCTTCTATATTTATTTGCGTTTTTAGAAAATAACATCATCACAAAAAGATATAATAAAAAGGCTCCATAAACCCAGGCAAGTACAGAATTACTTTGAAGGCTTATGGTAAAAAAATAGATTATATAGGCCATGAAGGCTGTTAAAACTAATTTTGCTGACATGCAAATCTCCTCTCATAGTTTAAAAAATCAATGGAATAAGCCCGGCAAAAATAATAAAATATACAGCGATTAATAATTGAGTCATTTGTGCTATTTGTTTTAATACTGGCATTTTTTTTACCGCAAAAGGCAGCCCCAAAACAGGGAGAAAAAAAGGTAGGGTACCAAGATAAAAGCAAAGAAAAATAATACAGGCGTAAAAAATAGAACCCGACTGGACACAGAGAAATAAGCTTGCCCAAAAAGGTGGACAAATATGAAGCCCAACACTTAGGCCGCTTAAAACTGCTGTTGAAAAATCATTCCCCGTAAAAACCGCAAGCTTCATTCTTACTGGGCAGGCCTTTTTGTTAGCTTCTAGTGTATTTTTAGATAATTTTCTTTTTACTAAAAAATTCTGTAATAAAATTAATCCACATATAATGTACGCAAAAACCGACAAGCGCCGAGCAAGAACAGGATTAAAAAAACTGGACAGAAGCATTCCTGCTCCTGCAAAAATAATTCCTAAAACCACATAGCTTACTATTCTCCCTGCCAAAAAAAGTAATGTTAAGACTGTTGTTTTTTTTAAAGAATTGTTTTCGCTTCCGCTTATAAAGGGAATTAGTATTGGTGCACAATACATTGCACAGTAGGTCCCCGTAGAAAGCCCTAATAACAATGATTGTAAGGCTGATGACCAAAGTTTCATTCTTCATACCTCCGTAATAACGCTTCTGCTTTTTTTACAACTGGATCAGCAGACTTTGTATCAATACAATTGTCCAGGGCATCGAGAGCTGAATCTATATCATTTGCTGCAATATGATAAAGCGCAATCGTATAATAAAGTTGTGCATTTGTATCTGTATCATAGTTAATACCATGTTTTTTAAACCAAGCAATATCATCTTTTAAAACTGAGTATCGTTTAAAGGGAGAACTCGAACTCACCTCTACACCATTTGTCAGCCTAATAATTCGAAGCACAGGGTTATCCCTTTCCATAAGAACTGCGGTATCTATAAATGTTGAACCCGTTTCAAGGAGAGACAGAGCTTTTATGGGATTTGTTTTTTCTGTAAAAGCTGCTTCAATTGTTAGGGCACTTCCATAATAGGCTCTGCAAACTGCATCTTTTTCTATATACGGTAAAAGCAATTTCTGGCATTGCAAAATTTGCTCGACACTACCATTTTCACTCGCGACATTATGTAGCACAATTGCTTTTTCTAAATCTCTTTCTAAATTTTGTGCATACACTGCCATGGACAGGGCGCATACAAATAGTTGAAAAATTATTTTTTTCATCATATCCTCCAGTCTATAATTTTAATAAATAAAAATTCAAAACTCTTACAAAGACCATATATTTTGTCTTCCTATCTCTTTCTTTTTTAAAATCCCGCAGTTGCTGAAAAAACAAAACGGAGTTCCCCTTTATGATTTGCGCCGCCTGAAAAAGTAAAATAGGCAAAAATTGGATTGTCAAACAAAAGCCTAAAACCTGCCCCGAAGGCATCAGCACAAAAAAGCTCATTTTTATTTTCTATATTTTTCAGTACGGCAAAATCTGAATAAATAAAAATTTGATTGATACATACAAAGGCAGGGGGGATTTTTAACGAAAGAAAATTCCAGCGTAATTCAGATGAAAATAAAAAATAAGCGCTACATAAAAGAGTATCTTTTTTATAACCACTTCGAACACTTTTATCTGCTGTATCAAATAAGTCAAAAGCCATAAAAGAATCAATTGTTTCAGAACCATAACCAAAACTTAGCAAATTTGAAAAGATAAGACTTTGTTCTCTTTTGTTGCTTTCAAAAAAATGCGAAAATAAAGCTTTACTAAAATTCCAACTCGATTCCATTTTTAAACTGTTTTGATTCATGTACCAAAATGCAGCTGTTTCCATCTCCCAAGAAAACCGAAAAGGGAAATATTCATAGCGATGAACGCGAATAAGAGGACCATAATGTATATAAGTGTCTGAAAAATTTTCTATACAATTTAAAAAAGAAAAATTTGAAAAAAGCAAAACTGCAATATCACTTGTGAGATATTTTCCAATTTCAAGGCTATAAGCAGAAACAGAATTCTGTTTTCCCTTATCTAACATTGATGGAAAAAAATCCTTTGAAGTAGCTGACAAACCAATTATATAATTTTTATTTCCTATATTTTCATGCGTATATTTTAAGGAAAATAAATTCCATCCCGCATAGACTCGAACAGAAGCACGCTCTCCTCCTAGACCTTCAAGCCCGTACATACCATAGGCATTACCTGCTGAAAAGCGATGTAAAAAACCTTCCGAGACCGTAATAACAATTGTACGCAAATGTGGATTTTTTCGAGGGGGTACAATATGAACGCTAACAGAATAAAACAAACCCGAGTCTTGCAAACGCAACTGAGTTCTCGAAATTTCTTGCTCAAGCATTTTTTGATTCATTTTTTTTCCTGGAACCAAATTTGAATAAGTCATAATTGTATATGGGCTTATATAGGAAGGTCCTTCACTTATGAGCTCCAACCCCCTTTCCTCGTCCCATACATATTCTGCATTTTGAATAATAATTCGTATTTTTGAAATGGTAAAAGTTTCTGAAAAAATAAAAACTGTGAATAAAATAAATACACAGACAAAGGCTATTTTTTTAAAAGCCATAATATCAATTCCTTTTAACTTCCTTTTTTGCAAGAATATAAAAAACTGTTTCCATCAATGGCCAGGTTAAAACACCAGCTACAGGCATCCATGACCAAAAAGTACTTCCAGGAACAGAAACTATCATTAAGACGTTTGCTACAACACAAATAAAGGATATAAAAAACCAGCCCAATAAACTGCTATGTATTGCACGTATTAGTGGCATGGCTAATAAAAGTTTTTTTTGGGGATACAAAATAAAGCGAATAAGTGCAAAAACAAAAGGAATAAAATACCCTGTTAAGGCTGGTATAGTTAAAAACAGAGAACTCTTTCCCATTGAGCCCTTCCATAATCCTATTGTTACAAAAAAAAGATATATAAGACCATAGACAAAACCAGCACCAGTTGTTTGCATATTTAATTTATGTATTAAAAGACGCACCTTTTTCCCAGACATGGTATCAATTAGCTCATCAAGATCTCCTAAATCTAAAATAATTTTTTCCAGGGCCTTTTCTTCGCTCATTCCCTTATTGATTAAGTCCTGCACACGCTCAGAAATATGAGAACTAAGTTCCTCAATTTGCTCATTAATTTCTGGTGTTCTTTCAATATTGCGGAAAAGCCCTTTTACATAAAACTCAATATTTTTCATATATACCTCTTATTTCTTGTCTACTAAAATGAGATCGATAATTTCTTTTACCATATTCCATTCTTTTAAGCTCTGTGTGTACTGAGTTTTCCCTTCTTTCGTAAGAGCGTAATACTTTCTTCTGCCACCTAAACTTTCATCTCCCCAATATGAGCGAATTAATGCGCCTTGCTCTAGTCGACGAAAAGCTGAATATAAGGAGGGCTCTTTAAGTTCATATCGACCTTCTGTGCGGTCAATTACTTCCTTATAGACCTCAAATCCGTACCTATCTTTCTCGGACAAAAGGTGCAGAATAATTGTATCAATGTGGTTTCTAATAATGTCTCGGCCAATTACTGTTTCTTTCATTGTGTTATGTATGACATAGTACTATGCATAAAACAGATTGTCAAGTAAAAATTTAATTTTTAGTCCATTGTGTGTAAAATAATTAAATTTCTTTTCGCCCCATAGACCAGGGATTGAAGCGTTAGCCTTTTTTGCGGCAGGGCGCAAAAAAGCTTTAAGCGGAANGCCCGATCATAAATAAAATGTACGGCTCTTTTTTAATGGACATTTTATTTATGAGGCCCCCATCCCTTTATTCAGATGCAAGCTTTTGGACAATATCTAAGAATAATCAATTATTTCCTGCTCAAGACCCGAGGCAGAGGCGAGAATAAGGTCTATAAGCTCGGAAATGCCCACAATATTGCGGGTTTCTGGGCGAATAAAGGAAGCTCGCTTAAGCATGGAAGGCTCGAGCGGACGAGCAAAGGTCTGATAGCGGCGAAAAGTCGAAACGTCCATACATAGCGGCAATATTGGTCGCTGGGCAATATCAATTAACTCCTGCAGAATAAGAATACCCTCTATATCCAAATCGCCCGCATGCGAAAGCGCAAAACCCGAAGCCGCAAAACAGGCAAGCAAGAGCTGAACCACCCGGTTCGGATGCCCAGCTGTATATAGATATGCCTGTCCAGGCACAGCAGCCTGCTTACTGGCAAGCCCAATAAAGGTCTCCTTGTTTTCGACAGAAATAAGGCGCAAGGGTCCCGAAGAGCCCAAGGGTAAAATGGCGCGGACTGCCGAAGCAGTTTGAAGGGAAAGACCTAAAATATGGCCGGCAGCATTGTCGATATAGCGCTCGCTATTATCGTCGAGCACTAGACGCAGAGCTCCGGAAATATAGGTTTCAGGAAAGGCTCGATCGAAGGCATCTAGATTTAGTAGGGGAAAACCAGCGCGCTCCATGCGGCGCAAAAGAGGGGCAAGAACAGTTAAAAGCTCTTCGATGTATTTCGAATTTGAAAATAGCTTAATGGAAAGTGCCCGCAAACTAATGCCCTCCAAAAAACCCCGTGGGGCATATATGGTCTGGGACTGCAAAAGCAAATCCAAATCCATAAGCCGCTTCGAAAGCGAAAGAGGCCGGAGCTTGGCATAGCAGAAAGAAGGCTCAAGCGCATCTGCCAACCAATTAAAGGAGTCGTGCAGTGCCCCCGCAGACCCCGCAATTGCCAGCGCAACCTCACGGGCAGAAGCACATTCACTAAGCGGATGTGGCAAATGCAGGCGCTTAAAAAGAGCCTCGCTGTCGATAAGAGTGATAGAGGAAAGCTCCTCGCCCTCGCGAAAACGCTTCCACTGCAAGCTAAAAAGACCAAGGCGTGCCAGACCTTCTATAGCCTCTAAAAAAGATTCCCGCCGGTCAGGCCCCGCGCTAAGTTCGTGCGCAAAAACTCTTTCCACCTGAATGCGCAATTGGGCAGACTTGCTTTCAATAAAACGCCTTGCCGCCTCCTCGCAGATTAATTTTTCTATATTAGTCATTATGAATCTCCACATGGATCTCTTCGACATCCATAGGATCAATTTCTTCCACCTCTGGCTCTGGCTGCCAGGAAGTCTCTGCCTGATACTCGCGCACACTGGCTTGGCGACCAAGACGGTAGACAATATTTATCTGGTCCATATAGGGAGCAATAGCCTCGATTTTGCCAGGAGGTACCGCCATCATAAGCTGAATGCCCATTTTTGCATAAAAGGCCACAACCTTGCCAATGCGCTCATCGTCGAGCTTATCGAAGGCCTCGTCGAAGAGCACAAATCGAATAGTTCTGTCCTTTCGGTCCTTAAAAAAACGGTAAAAACTGGCAGCAATTGCCACATAATAGGGAGTCTGAGACTCTCCCCCCGACTTTTCGCGCAAAACACGCGAAAGCGAAAGCACAATGGGCTCGCCACTAGCAGGGTCTAGCGAATGGGTGTCGCGGATACGGATATCATAGCTAAAATAAGTACGATAATCACAAATACTGCGCATCTCTGCCGAATCGAGGTCCACGGTAAGCATGCGATGAAAAAGCTTTTCTGTTTCAGCCCGTTCTTCGGGGTCTACAATTTGAGCAAAAAGACCATCGTCGTAGCTGGTAATTTCGGCCGCTTTTTGAACAAGCCGAATTTGACCACGGCGATCGGCCCGCTCTTCCAAGGTAAAGCTATATTGATCATTGCCAAAACTCATGGTGCGCAAAATAGCGTTAATTTCTTTAAAGCTCTCCTTTGCCTCAATAATATACTCGTTGAGCTTGGCAATGAAATGCTCGCGAAACTCTCGCTCGGCATCCTGGCGTGCCTTGATAATGCGCTCCTTGTATTGAGGTAACTGCGATCGTTCAAGACGCTCCAAGGTTTCTTTGAGAACAGGAAAGGCCTCGATTTCTACATCGACAAGGCTACTACTCTGACTCCTATATTCACTTACACTAGAACGATATTTACGCAACACATTTTGAGAGCGGCTTTCGATACCCTTTCGCGCGCTTTCGTAATTGCCAGCTATTTCTCGCGGCGAGGCCGCTTTAAGGCGACCCTGCACATATTGTTTTAATTCGGACAGCTCAGAAGAATACTCCTTACTAAAAACCTCCAAAGCCTTTTGACGCAGGACAAGCTGATCTTCTTGATTATCACAATGCTCAATAGCCCCTTCTAGCAAAGCTTTCTGCCTGCCAACTTCCGAGGATAGCGCATCGCGTTTTTCGCGAATATCAACAAGGATGCGGGAAAGGTCCTGACGTTTTTTTTCAAGGTCTACCGAGGCAGAAATATCTATAGCGTCGAGTTCTTGTTGTAAAAGAGCAATCTCCTCCTGCAGTCGCGCTACCGTCTCTAGAGCTGGAGCTAGATGCCTAGCCTCCATAAGAGACTGCACCGCCTGGGTATACAACAAAAGGTCCTCTTTTGCCTTGTTTACCGCCCTACCCACTTCTTTAAGCTCGGCCTCTAAGCGCAAAATATCCCTTTCCAAAACCTGCCTGCGCTGCTCCATGGCCTGGCGACCTAGATAATGGCGCCCCCAAACCTCTTTTTTAATGCGTCTGACGGTATGGTCTGCATAGCTCATACAATCCTGACTTATTGCCTTTTCGTAATTTTTTAAGTTGGCAGTATCGCTCGTCATAACATTGCCTAAAAGTGCTTTAACATAGGTCTCCGCCCAGGGATTTTCGCTACTTACAAATTCGGCAAGGGATCCCGAACGCGGTTTTTCTGCAAGCTTCCGCAATTTAGCAATATTGGGCAAATATACACCCGCCAAGCTATTGGGCTGAGCATTGTAGAGGACTAAGGCTGTTTGGAAGTGTTCTGGGTCCAGAATAAGGGCAAAACGTCTGTTGCCTAGCCAGCCCTCCACCGCATTTGCCCAGTCGGAATGGGTAATTTCGACCAATTCAGCAAGAATCCAAGCCTCTATGCCCTGGTCATTAAAAATATTTTTCAAATTCTGCGGCTCTTCGGGAAAACGCAAAATACCCCGATTTAAATCAGCAAGCTCTCCAGAATACAAGGCAAGTTCTTCCTCTAAATTGCACTGGAGCGTCTCTGCCTCTAGGCGGTCCCGCTCTGCCTGCGACCTTGCTGCTTCCATTTTTTGAATATCTTTATCAAGCTGAAAGACTGTAATGCTCGATTCTTCCAAGGCACCAAGCCCATGTAAAACTTCTAGCGCTTGTTTTCGCAGCATTATACAACGTTTGCCCTGTTTTTCTGCCTCTGTATATTCACCCCTACTCAGTTCTAAGCGTTTTTGCAAACTTTGATACATATTGTAGGCGCTATCATTGGCAAGAGCCACATTGACCTCGCCCAGTTCTTCATCTATTCGTGCCCTATCGCGTTCGTTAAAAAGTGTTTCCTGTTCCAAGCGGGCAATAGTGGCCTCGGTCTCTTTTATCTTATCTCGGGCGGCAAGGAGGTCTTCTTCAGCCAAACTACAGTCGATATGATGTTTTAAATAATCCTGCTGTAAAAGATTATGGATCAGACGTTCGTATTCGGCAGCAAGCTCGGCAATCTTGCGCAAAGCGGCAATGTGAAATTCGGTTCCCCTTGCCTGACGCTCAGCCTCCTTATAACTTTCCAAATTTTCCTTCATTGTCTGAATATCCAGCTGGCGCTCCTCGAGAATATAGTCGCAGACAAAGCGATCCACAGAAACAAGGGGCGTAAAACTTACCGATCGGGTAAAGGCTTCGAGATAGGGATTGTATTCGGACATGCGCCGGTATACCCCAAGACGGTCAGTTACATAACGCAGATATTCGCGCTTCGATTCATAAAAAAGACAGGACCTGGCAAGAAGCTGTTCCTTGCACTGCCGCCAGCTAAGCACTTTGCCCTCGTCAGATTTCACCTCAAAGGTCTTAATATCGAAATTCTCGCCCAGCCAAAAATGCTCTGAAGTGCGCCCATCGCTATAGGCCTCGACACAGACAGCCGCCGTCATATGTTCCTTTCCCATGTCAAAATCCAAAAGCACATGAGCCACCGTATCCCCGCGCAAAAACTCGGTGGAGTCGCTGCCAATTTTACAGCGGACATAGCCGGCAAGGTCGCGACCTCCACGCCGATCACCCGCAGCCTGATTAAATTTTGCCTTGCGCAGGTCGGCAGCAAGCGCGTACTGGATGGCATCAATTAAGGTGCTCTTACCCATGCCATTTTTCCCTGAAAGTAAGGTAAGCTTACCAATCCGAATTATCTCGTCTTTAAAATAATGCCAGTTTACCACCCGCACCTGTTTTAAATTAATCATCCTCTTCTAACTCCTCTTCCTCGCCGGCATCATCGGAAAATAGCAAGTCATCGTCCTGGTCTTCCTGTTCAGGGTTTCGCCCCTCATTTTCCAGAGCCCCTAGAATTTCTTCTACCCCCTCCTGGTCCAAACTCATGCTAATAGATGGATATAAAATCATTATAGAATCGGGATTGGCAAACTCGCCCTCTATAGAAATTAAACGCCAACGGCTAAAAAAGCGCAAAACTTCAACTAAGCGAGTTTTTTTAAGCTCTTGATTGGTAACCGCACTAAAACGCTGTACAAAATCAAAGACATTCACCGAAGGAAAGCGAGCAAGACTGAGTTCCCTACGTTTTTCTTCGAATAAAAGGCGCAATACTAACAGAGCAACTGTCGCCTCTTTAGTAAGCCGGGTGCGCATTACGGGTAGCGGCCGAATGGCAATAACCCCCAAAGTTTCATCCCGCTTAATAGTAATACCGGCAAAGGAAAACCAGAGCTCTAAAAGGCGAATATTGCGGATAGAAAAATTCCAAAGGCTATCGTCTTTTTCGGCACCCCGCACAATAAAACTGTGCGCAAGCAAGGTTTGGGTCGCTCGACTAAATACATCGCGCTCCCCGTCAGTTAAATCGGTCAAAGCAGCTAAGTCTCGCGCATCATGAATCATACCTGTCTCCTTAAATATAAGCTTGGTACCTGCCAATTCGAATTTGTACGAATAAGTGCATAGTCTTTTTCCATCTCAGCCTCGTCCTCGCTTTCCCCACGCCGGCCAGAGGAATCCTGCTTTTCAACAAAATAGGGAAAGGTTCCTCTTTCAGAATCGGCAAAAAGCAGGGCATAAACCAAACGAATAAAGCCCTCTGTGTTTTGCGCCAAATCCTGGGAATATAAGGGTCCCTCTAGCCCACCTTTCTCATCCAGCCATGCGGCAATTTTATCGGGGCTCAATTGTCTCTCCACACTTAAACGAAACTCAACCTCCAAGCGTTTTAACTCCTCGACGTCTAAGTCCGCTTCCTCCTCATAATCTTCCAGACGCAGGTTTTGCTTTAACCAACGCCGGTAACGCGACTCTGGGGCAAGAGCCTCTACCCGATACAAATGATGAGCAAGATCCCCCCCGGACTTTTTATCACCCATAATAAGCTGGGCAGCCCGCATTATTTTTCCACTAATCGTAGAGGCTGGCTCCAAAAGCGCCCGCACCCGCTCCACACTGGATTTAGCGTAGAGCATATTGCGCCGGTCAATCTCGTCCAAAAGCGGGTCCACCGCCTTTATTATATCGCGAATTTCCTCGAGCATATTGCTCAACTTTTCTTCGGCTATCTTCTGCGGCACAATGGCCATCTGTGCATATTTTTTTGCATTTGAGCGAA
>JGI24709J26583_10003216_pt1 | contig 12992 bp, 10 predicted proteins | sample BioPla2DNA1_FD_26583 | JGI IMG/M metagenome (IMG submission 26583) | reverse complement strand
ATATACCATTTATTAAGCAAAGCCGGGTTCTAACTAATTTTTCCGGTATATTGAGCGATGTGTTGACGCTGGCTCATGAGCTGGGACATGCATATCATGGTCTGAATATTCAGGAGCACTTGCCGCTAAATACAGATTACAGTATGCCTGTAGCAGAAACTGCATCTACCTTTAATGAAGCCTTAATTATGGAGGCGGTTATTAAGGAAGCCTCAGGGCTTGAGAAGATGGCTTTAATTGAAAGCCAGCTCCAGGATATAACTCAGATTATATGCGATATATATTCCAGATATTTATTTGAAACAGAGGTGTTTGAGAAGTCTAAACAAGGCTTTCTGTTTGCCGATGAGCTTAATGAAATCATGATTAAGGCTCAGAAAACTGCTTATGGTGACGGACTGGACCATAACTGCCTTCATCCTTATATGTGGGTCGTAAAGCCGCATTACTATTCAGAAGAATTGAGCTTTTACAATTTTCCATATGCCTTTGGCGGTTTATTCGCCCGGGGTTTGTATGAAAAATACAAAAAAGAAGGCGAAGAATTCGTACCAAAATATAAAGCACTGTTAAATGCAACTACAGTAAGTACAGTTGAGGAGTGTGCTATGGAGGCTGATATAAATCTTGAGGAGCCGGGGTTTTGGAGAACCAGCCTAAAAGCATATGAGAGTCTGGTTGATGAATTTATAAAGCTTTCATAGATTTCCACGATAAAGAAATGGAATTGATGAATAAAATGCCTGGCCCCTCTTCATAATAAAAAATAGATTAAGTTGACATGGTGCCTATTATTGAAAGGAGCTAAGGCATGAGCTTATTGGATGGTAATTCACAACTGCCGGTAGGGCTTGGTATGCGTCTTGCATTGGATATGAAGGCAATGACTAATTTTTCAAATCTGTCTGATGCAAAAAAGCAGGAGTTAATCAGATATATTGAAGATTCCACATCAGGTGAGGATGCTAAAAACCGCGTCATGGAAGTGGTAAGTAATCTCCATGATGGGGGAACATTCAGTTAGCATCCGAAAAGACTATACAGATGAGCAATCAGGTTAAAAAGAAGGACAGAACCGAAAATCGGCTTCTGTCCTGATTTGTTATAATATCTTGTATCCGTTTTCTTTAATTATATGAATAAAGCACAGATTAATTATCTGGGATTGCCCATAAAGAATAATGCTATGGTTCCGGGTCCGGAATGGGAGCCTATAGTGGGGCATATATAATTAATTACAATATTCTCAACACCAAAACGTTCTCTTACTAAAGAAGCAACGTATTCGGCATCCTCCAAGCTGTCCCCATGACTTATGAACACAGTATCATTCTTATCTTCAAAGCCGGATATTCTTTTTTCCATCTGGTTAACCAATGAGATAAGAGATTTTTTTCGACCTCTAACGTTATTTAGAGGAACCAAACGCCCCTCATTGTTCACATGAAGAACCGGCTTTACATTTATCAGGGTTCCTATTATTGCTGTGGTTTTGGACAGGCGACCTCCTCTGTGAAGATGGTGAAGATCGTCTACGGTAAAGATATGACATAGGTTGAGCTTATTTTCCTCCAACCAGTCAAAAATATCATCCATTGATTTTCCTGCTTCCTTCATCTGAACCGCCTTGTGAACCAAAAGACCCTCTCCCATGGAAGCACATAGGGAATCGACAACCTTTATGTTGGCATCGGGATTATNATTGCATAAATCCCTNGCCACAGTATTAACCACTGAACAGCTTCCGCTTAATGCAGAAGAGAATGAGATATGAAGTATATCGTATCCTTTATCTAATAATTCTAAAAAAATATCCTTAGCTGTATCTGGGTTGGCAGCCATCGTGGTAGGCATTGAACCGCCACGCATTTTATTATAGAAATCCTTTGGATTTAATTGATTTTTATCACCGTATACGGTGTCATCAAAACTATAATACAGTGGAATTATTCTTATATTATGTTCTCTGATATATTCATCCGGCAAATCGCAGGTGGTGTCTGTGGTAATAATAAATTCCTTCATTTCTTTCACCTTACCTTTCAATAAAAGTTAGTATTACCCGTCGAAAGGGCTATTAATATAGTGATAAGTAGTATTTATTACGACATAATATATTATAGCATACCGTAACTTGAAGACACAATATATTATAACAAATAATCCGTTTTTTTCAATATAAACTTATATATGGCGGCTTTAAACAGCAAAAAGAATGTCGACATATATTAACAAAACATTTATTATATGCTAGAATATTATAGAAAATTGGCGTGACGGCACAATGGGGCGTACTTGAATAAAGGAGGAAGATTTGGAAAACTGGGTGATAAAGAATATCAAGGCGGATTTTTCATTTATAATGGAAAAATGCGATGTTAGTGAGGTAATGGCTAGGTGTCTGGTCAATAGAGGGCTGAAGGATCCGGAAGAAATTAAAACGTTTCTTCATCCGAGCATGGATGACCTTTATAGTCCGTTTCTTCTGAAGGATATGAAGAAAGCCTGTGATATTCTGCATGAAAAGATTGAGTCTGGAAAGAAGATACGAATAATAGGTGACTATGATGTTGATGGAGTGATGTCAACATATATTTTATATCGTACATTGAAATTAATTGGAGCAAATGTAGATTATGAGATACCGGATCGGATAAGTGACGGCTACGGTATAAATATCAGAATGGTAGAAGAAGCAAGAGAAGGGCATATAGATACAATTTTGACCTGTGATAATGGGATTGTTGCAGCGGATGAGATAAAAAAAGCAAAGGAATATGGGATGACTGTTATTGTTACGGATCATCACAGTCTTCATGTGACGGATGATAACAGGATTATACTTCCTGAGGCCGATGCCATCATCAATCCAAAACAGCCTGATTGTACATATCCGTTTAAGGGATTATGCGGTGGAGCAATAGCTTACAAATTAGCTGTCGCATTGCTTGACAGATACGAGCTGTCGTATAAAATGTCATATGAAGAGGAACTGATTTCTTATGCGGCAATAGCTACAGTCTGTGACGTGATGGAACTGACAGATGAGAACCGGATCATTGTTAAGTACGGTCTGACCTTTCTTAAGAATACCATGAATAATGGTCTGCTTGCTTTAATGGATGTGTGTCAGATGGATAAAGAGAGGCTTTCGACATTTCATCTGGGATATATAATAGGTCCCTGCCTCAATGCTTCAGGAAGGCTTGATTCGGCAAAGAAGGGTATTAGTCTTTTACTGTCGGAAACTAAGAATGAAGCAATAGAGCTGGCAACAGAGCTAAGAAACTTAAACGAGGAACGTAAAGACATGACAGCGGAATATACCGGGAAGGCGATAATTACAGTAGAAGAACAAGGTATGCTAAAAGATACGGTACTTGTTATATATCTTCCTGATTGTCACGAAAGCATAGCAGGTATAATAGCAGGCAGAATTCGTGAAAAATATCATAGACCAACACTGATACTGACTGATTCCGTGGATTGTGTTAAGGGTTCGGGAAGATCTATTGATAATTATGATATGATAGAAGAGCTGTCAAAATGCAGAGAGCTTATGATTAAGGTCGGAGGTCATCCGATGGCAGCGGGACTGTCTATCATGCCTGAAAATATTGAGTCACTAAGAAAAGCCTTGAATGAGAACTCGCAATTGACTGAGGAGATGCTGAAACCTAAAATTACTATAGATATATTGCTGCCTTTGGGATATCTTACACAGGAGCTGGTGAATGAGTTAAAGCTTTTGGAGCCCTTTGGCAATGGAAATGATAAGCCTTTGTTTGCGGAGCGGGATTTGACCATAAAATCAGTCCTTGTTATAGGAAAAAACACCAGTGGATTAAAATTTAGAGTTGAAAACACATATGGAAGGGAAATGGATGCACTGTATTTTGGAGATGTAGATGGATTTTTTAAGTACATTCAGGATACGTACGGTGAAGATGAAGCCTTACGGCTAAAGACAGGCAGGAGATCTCAGATAAAGCTTACTGTTACCTATTATCCTGCCGTTAATGAATATAACGGATATAAAAATATGCAGATAATGATCCAAAATTACAGATAGATCAGATTTTTTATTATACTAAGTACAGACTATTCAAATAATATTAATAATGCTTTGCGTAGAATTGACGAAAGTGGTATAATTATCATCTATAAAGGGCTGAAAAGTAAAACAGGCCAGACAGAAAGGTAATGATAAATGATGAAGAGTGTGAAGGATTATATAAGAACAATACCGGATTTTCCCGAGCCCGGGATAATGTTTCGTGATGTAACAACCGTACTGCAGAGTAAGGATGGACTTAAGCTGGCAATAGATAAGCTGCAGGAACTGGTCAGGGATATTGATTTTGACCTTATCGTAGGACCTGAATCCAGAGGATTTATTTTTGGGGTACCTATTGCGTATAATTTGAACAAAGCATTTGTTCCTGTCAGAAAAGTGGGTAAATTACCTTGCGATACCATATCAATGGATTATGAATTAGAGTATGGCAAGACTACTATAGAGATTCACAAGGATGCCATCAAACCCGGGCAAAAAGTGGTTATAGTGGATGATTTAATTGCAACGGGTGGTACCATTGAAGCAATTACAAAGCTAATTGAGATGCTTGGAGGAGAAGTTGTAAAGATAATTTTTCTGATTGAACTGAAGGGTTTGAACGGAAGGGAAAAACTAACCAATTATGATGTAGAATCTGTTGTTCAATATGATTAATAATAGATAAACTTTTTTATGGAGATTGTTGCTATGGATAAGGATGATATTATGAATCAAGGCATTTTAAACAGGCCAGCAGCTACTTCCGTACCGGCTGACTTTACTTCGCCTGCGCAGCTTTATCAGAAGCTTATTGATAAGGTTGTTTCATACCATCCGTCTGCAGATATCTCCATGCTGGAAAAGGCATATAATCTGGCGATGGCTGCTCATAAGGAACAGCGTCGAAAATCAGGTGAACCTTATATTGTACATCCTTTGTGTGTAGCAAACATCCTAGCGGAATTAGAGCTGGATAAGGAAAGCATGGTGGCAGGAATTCTCCATGATGTGGTTGAGGATACGGACATTACAATTGCACAGGTGGCAGAGATGTTTTCTGAAGAAGTTGCTCTTCTTGTGGACGGAGTGACAAAGCTGACAAAGCTGAAATATTCCAAAGATAAAGTAGAGGTTCAAGCAGAAAATCTCAGAAAGATGTTTCTTGCCATGGCTAAGGATATCCGTGTCATTTTGATTAAGCTGGCTGACAGGCTTCATAACATGCGCACTTTGAAGTACATGTCTGAGGATAAGCAAAAGGAAATTGCCAGAGAAACCATGGACATCTATGCTCCGATAGCACAAAGGCTTGGTATATCAAAGATTAAGGTTGAACTGGATGATCTGTCTTTAAAATATCTTGAGCCTGATATATACAAAGAGCTGGCAGATAAGATATCTTCAAAAAGGAGTGAACGCCAGGAATTTATCGACAGTATTGTCAGTGAGGTTAGAGAACATATCGATGCAGCAGGTATTACTGCAAAAATAGATGGCAGAATAAAGCACTTCTTTAGTATATATAAGAAAATGGTGAATCAGAATAAGACCCTAGATCAGATTTACGATTTATTTGCCATACGTATTATTGTTGATTCTCTAAAGGACTGTTATGCTGCTTTGGGCGTAATACATGAGATGTATAAGCCGATTCCGGGCAGATTCAAGGATTATATTGCCATGCCGAAGCCTAACATGTACCAGTCTCTTCATACAACCTTAATCGGACCTAAAGGGCAGCCGTTTGAGGTGCAGATCAGAACATTTGAAATGCATAGAACTGCAGAATACGGAATAGCAGCACATTGGAAGTACAAAGAAGGAGCCGACGGGAAAAAAACCACCAACGCAGAAGAGGAGAAACTCACATGGCTGCGGCAGGTACTGGAATGGCAAAGGGATCTTTCTGATAATAGAGAATTCTTAAGTCTGCTGAAAAATGATTTTGACTTATTCTCAGATAGTGTATATGCATTTACACCAAAGGGTGATGTTAAGACATTGCCCAGAGGCTCGAATACCATTGATTTTGCATATAGTATCCATAGTGCGGTTGGTAACAAGATGGTAGGTGCAAGAGTAAACGGAAAGCTGGTACCTATTGATTATGTTATTCAAAACGGTGACAGAATTGAGATTATGACATCACAGAATTCCAAAGGTCCCAGCCGTGATTGGCTTTCAATAGTTAAGAGTACACAGGCAAAGAATAAGATAAATCAATGGTTCAAGTCCGTATTAAAGGAAGACAATATTAATAAAGGTAAGGAACTTCTGTCAAACTACTGCAAGCAGAAGAATATTACTTTGAGTGATCTGCTGAAGCCGGAATTTACCGAAGTTGTCATGAGAAAGTACGGATTTAAGGACTGGGATTCGCTGCTGGCAGCGATAGGACATGGAGGACTGAAGGAAAGTCAGGTTGTTAACCGGCTTTATGAGGAATATCGCAAAAAGAACAAGTTAGATATTACTGATGAGAATGTACTGGAAATCATATCTGAGAGCAGGGAACACAGACCGGGAGTAAAAAAATCAAAGAGTGGTATAGTAGTAAAAGGAATCCATGATTTGGCGGTCAGATTCTCAAAATGCTGCAGCCCTGTTCCGGGAGATGAAATAATTGGGTTTGTTACAAGAGGAAGAGGCGTATCAATACACCGAACCGATTGTATCAATGTTATAAACCTGCCTGAGGATGACCGGGCAAGACTTATAGATGCCGAATGGGATGTACAGGATGGAAAAGACGTAGGAGTATATCCGGCAGAGATAAAAATATATGCAAACAACAGAACCGGCGTTCTTGTAGATATATCAAAGGTGCTTACCGAGAACAAAATAGATGTAACATCTATGAATGTACGCACCAGTAAACAAGGTACCGCTTCCATAAGCATAGGATTCGAGATAAATGGAGTGGAACAGCTTAATGAGATAATAGCTAAAATAAGAAATGTTGAGAGCGTATTGGACATTGAGCGTACAGCGGGCTAATCATATACTTATATTATATAAAAATCAATAGAACAGAGGTAAAAAATGAGAAGAATTCGTATTAAGACATTGGTACTGGGAATGGTTCAGAACAACTGTTATATTGTTGGAAAGCCGGATTCAAATGAAGCAGTAGTGATTGATCCCGGTGACAATGCGGATAAAATATATAAATATTTATCGGAAAATGACCTGGAGTGTAAGGCGATATTACTTACCCACGGTCATTTTGACCATATTACGGCGGCACCGGAGCTTAACAGACTGACGAATGCACCCATATATGCCCATGAAGCCGAAGCAGATATCCTAAAGGATCCTGAAATCAATGCATCGGCTTATATGGGAGAGAGGATAAGCGTCAGACCGGATATATCGGTAAAAGATAATGAAGAGCTTAAAATAGCCGGATTATCTTGGAATGTATTATATACCCCCGGTCATACCGCAGGTGGAGTGTGTTATTATCTGAAGGAACACAAAATAGTGTTCAGCGGGGACACTCTGTTTTATGAGAGTGTCGGAAGGACGGATTTTCCCACAGGAAACCATAAGGTTCTGATTGAATCTATCCAAAATAAGCTTATGATTCTTCCGGACGACACAGAGGTTTATCCCGGTCACGGAAGACCTACGACGATTGGTCATGAGAAGGGGAACAACCCTTATTTATAAAGAATTAAAAAAATCAAATAATGCAGATATACGGCTCTGCATTACTAATGGTAATGTAAATTTATTACCGCCATAAGTACAGGAGTAATAATGATAAAAATTATTATATCAGATACAGCATATGAGAATGATATATATCCTATTGTAAAGGCATTTTATCCCGAAGAAGACATAAAGATGTCGGAAATGTCGGATGAAATAAGGGATTATAACGATAATGACAATAATTATACAGGCAATAAGGCTGCTGCTGTAAATACAATAAGAATCGGTTTTAAATCTGATAGAGCTAATATTGAAATTATTGATACTGCCGGAGAAAGACATATATCAACCATCGATACACCGAATCCGATAAAGGACAAACAGGCTTACAAAAATACTGTAAAGCGAAAACTGTATCATATGCTTTCTTCGCTAAGCGACAAGGAGTTACCTTGGGGTATATTAACCGGTATCAGACCTACAAAGCTTGTTTATGAGATGCTTGAAAACGGTCTTGACGAGGATGAAATCTATGAGAGAATGGAGAAGGAATATCTGTGCTCCAAGGATAAGACAGAAACAAGTATCATTATAGCTAAGCGGGAAATAGAGATACTAAACGGGATGGATTATAGAAACGGGTATAGCCTTTACATTGGTATTCCCTTTTGTCCAAGCACATGCTTATATTGCTCATTTACTTCTTATTCGATAGAAAAGTATGCGAATCTTGTTGAGGATTATCTTGATGCTCTGGAAAAAGAGATACGATATGGCTCTACTTGTTTTCCGGACAAGAAGCTGTCTGCTGTTTATCTGGGAGGGGGTACTCCTACTACACTTTCAGCAAAGCAGCTGGACCGTTTACTAGGATTAATTAAAGATTTTTATGATTTTTCATATGTTAAGGAGTTTTGTGTTGAAGCAGGTCGTCCTGACAGTATTACAAAGGAAAAGCTGGAGGTTATGAAAAGACATGGAGTCAACAGGATTTCTGTCAATCCCCAGACCATGCAGCAGAGAACCCTGGATTTGATAGGAAGAAAGCATACGGTATCACAAATAAACGATGCTTTCCATATGGCAAGAGATGTTGGTTATGAGAACATAAACATGGATATTATTATTGGGCTTTTAGGGGAAACTCCTTTGGATGTCAAAGATACTCTGAATAAAATTAAGATGCTTAATCCGGACAGCCTAACTGTTCATACTTTAGCTATAAAGCGTGCGGCAAGGCTTAATATCGATAAAGAGAATTATAAAGGTCTGAGGGCAAAGAATGTTTCCCGGATGCTGCAGATAACTAAAGAATATGCTAAAGATAACGGTTATCTGCCATATTATCTTTATAGACAAAAGAATATGGCAGACAATCTTGAGAATATCGGCTACGCTAGGCATGGCAAGGAAGGAATCTATAATATATTAATTATGGAGGAAAAACAGACTATTTTGGCACTGGGTGCCGGCGCTATGTCGAAATTCATCTTCCATAACATGAATAAAATTGAGCGTGTAGACAATGTAAAAGCACCACAAGACTACATCAGTAGAATAGACGAGATGATTTCGAGAAAAAAGGAATTCTTGATAAAGAACCCTAGGATATAATAAACTGAGGGAGGTTAAAACCTCCGTTATAAGTAATTTAATTAATTTATATTTCAAGGAGGTTTGGCATGATTACACAGAGACCGAAGGGAACGCAGGACTGGTACGGTCCGGATATGTACAAAAGGACCGTCATTGAAGAAATTGCACGAAAGCTTTGCAGAGCATATCATATAAAGGAGATTATTACTCCTGTATTTGAGCATACAATTCTTTTTCAGAGAGGTGTAGGTGAAACAACTGATGTGGTACAGAAAGAGATGTACACCTTCAAGGATAAAGGAAACCGCAGCATCACTCTAAAGCCTGAAGGTACTGCAGGAGCTGTCCGTGCCTATCTGGAGAACAGTCTGTATGCTGAGAGTCAGCCTACAAAACTATTTTATATTACACAGGCATTTCGCTATGAGAATCCGCAAAGCGGTAGGTTAAGACAGCATCATCAGTTCGGTGTGGAAATATTTGGTTCAGCAAGTCCTCTTGCGGAAATTGAGATTATATCTCTCTTAACCGAATTTATGAAGGAGCTTGGACTGAAGGGGGTTAATCTGTATATTAATAGCATAGGCTGCAAGAATTGCAGAAAAATATATAATGAGGTATTGCTGGACTTCCTAAAAAAACATGAGCATGAGCTATGCGGTACATGTAAGGAAAGAATGCAGAAGAATCCATTGCGGACTCTCGACTGTAAGGTTCCTTCCTGTCATGAGATCATGAAGAATGCACCAAGGACAATTGATTATTTGGATGAAGAATGCAAGGAGCATTTTGAAGAGCTGAAAAGCCTGCTGAATGAGATGAATATAGCCTATAAGGAAGATTCCGGGATAGTAAGAGGTTTGGATTATTATACGAAAACAGTATTTGAGTTCATTAACAGCGAAGGACTGACTCTATGCGGAGGCGGAAGATATGATAATCTGATAAATGAGATAGACGGAAAGCTTGATATTCCTGCTGTAGGCTTCGGATTTGGGATTGAGAGAATCATTAAAGAGCTGGATGCGGAAGGAATAGAGCTTGCTGCTGAACCATCAGTTGACCTATATGTAGGAATACTGGGAAAGGAGTCAAAAGCTGCGGCATACAGATTGGTTAAAAGCCTAAGACAGGCAGGTCTTATAGTTGAAACCGATTATATGGACAGGAGTATAAAGGCCCAGATGAAATATGCCAATAAAATAGGAGCTAGGTATACAGTGATTATAGGTGCTGATGAATTAGCAGCAGGTAAAGCCAATATTAAAAATATGGATACCGGTAATCAGGTGGAGGTTGATATTGATAAAATAAATGATTTTATTACAATATGTGAATAAGCAGCAATAGCGGATCGCTAATATGAACTTAGTATAATAGTGTGATAAGGAGGAAGCAATATGGTAAGGCATATTGTAGCTTGGGATTTCAGAGAGGAATACTCAGATGATGAGCAAAAAATGTATGGAGATAAGATTAAGAGGGAGTTGGAGAATCTGAAAAACCTTATTGAGGGTATAGTATCAATTGAGGTGTTGACTAAGGCGATGTTTTCTTCCGATGCGGATATATTGCTGGATTGCATATTCGAAGATGAAGAGGCATATAAGGTATATCAGTCACATCCTGAGCATCAAAGGGTGGCAACCTATGTGGTAAGACCCAGAACATGCAACAGAAAATGCTTTGATTATTATATGGACTAAGGAGATCGATTATTATGGCAGAATCAATGAAAGGCTTACGAAGAAGCCATCGGTGTACCGAATTATCAAACCGGAATATCGGAGAGACGGTTACTGTTATGGGTTGGGTACAGAAAAGCAGGAACAAAGGTGGAATAATATTTGTTGATTTAAGAGACCGTTCCGGTATAGTGCAGATTATATTTGAAGAAAGCGATGTCGGAAGTGAAGACTTTAAAAAGGCCGAACAGCTAAGAAGTGAATTTGTTATAGCTGTAGTAGGTAAGGTTGAAGCCAGATCAGGTGCGGTTAACAAAGCTCTTATAACAGGAGATATTGAGATTAGAGCCGGCAGTCTAAGAATACTGTCGGAGGCTGATGTACCGCCTTTTCCTATTGAAGAGGACAGTAAGACTAAGGAAGATCTAAGGCTTAAATACAGATATTTGGATCTGAGAAGACCTGATCTGCAGAGAAATCTTATGCTTAGAAGCAAGGCTGCAAACATTGTGCGTCAGTTCTTGTCAGATGAGGGATTCATTGAGGTAGAGACACCTATGCTTACAAAAAGTACACCTGAGGGAGCAAGGGACTATCTTGTTCCAAGCCGTATACATCAGGGTAATTTTTATGCTCTGCCGCAGTCGCCGCAGTTGTTTAAGCAGCTTCTTATGTGTGCAGGCTATGACAGATATTTCCAGATTGCAAAATGCTTCCGTGATGAAGATTTAAGGGCGGACCGTCAACCGGAATTTACTCAGATAGATATGGAATTATCATTCGTAGATGTAAATGATGTGATAGATGTAAATGAGAGACTGCTGCAAAAGCTGTTCAAAGAATGCATAAATATAGATGTAGAGCTTCCAATACAACGAATGACTTATGCAGAGGCTATGGACAGATATGGCTCCGATAAACCGGATATCCGTTTCGGAATGGAGCTGAAGAATGTGACGGAGATAGTAAAGGACTGCGGATTCGGAGTATTTACCTCCGCTGTTGAAAACGGCGGTTCAGTTCGCGGCATAAATGCCAAGGGTCAGGCAGATATGCCTAGAAAGAAGATAGATTCTTTGGTAGATTTTGCGAAGGATTTTGGGGCCAAAGGGCTGGCTTATCTGGCGGTTAATCAGGACGGAACCTATAAATCATCCTTTGCAAAATTCATGACAGATGACGAGCTTAAAGCACTTGTAAATGTCATGGATGCTGAACCGGGAGATCTTTTATTATTTGCAGCCGATAAGGATGAGACAGTATTTGCCGTACTTGGAAATCTAAGGCTTGAGCTGGCAAAAAATCTGGGACTGTTAAATAAGGATGATTACAGATTCATATGGGTAACAGAGTTTCCTCTTCTTGAGTATTCCGAAGAAGAACAAAGATATGTAGCAAGACATCATCCGTTTACTATGCCTATGGACGAGGATATTCATATGCTGGATACAGATCCGGGTAAGGTAAGAGCTAAGGCTTATGATATTGTACTAAATGGTACAGAGATAGGCGGAGGTTCGGTAAGAATACATCAAAGTGATATACAGGAAAAGATGTTTGAGGTTCTGGGATTCACAAAGGAAGCCGCTTATGAGAGATTTGGTTTCCTACTGAATGCATTCAAATATGGCGTTCCGCCTCATGCCGGACTTGCATATGGACTCGACAGGCTCATCATGCTTATGGCTAAAGAGGATAGCATCCGTGATGTCATAGCATTTCCAAAAACGAAGGATGCTTCATGCATAATGACGGAAGCCCCGAATGTTGTAGATAAAAAACAGTTGGATGAGCTGGGAATTCAATTAAAATCATAAAATATTAATAAAGAATGACGCAGGGAAATGCTGCAAAGATAATAAGGGGGTCATAGGTATAGTCAAAATGCACCTTTAACGGGTGTGTGAGACTATACCTGTGACTCGCTTATATTTATTTTGTTCTCTTAAATAGCGTAATATATATTTTCTATAAAAAAATAAAAACAACCATTGACA
>JGI24709J26583_10003214_pt1 | contig 12998 bp, 6 predicted proteins | sample BioPla2DNA1_FD_26583 | JGI IMG/M metagenome (IMG submission 26583) | reverse complement strand
CTTTTCGAACTATACAAGGGATACAGTCGCCACAGTGTTTTGATGTTTTTTCTTTTTTAAATCTTCCATTATCTGGGTGGGAACAAGACATAGTGTTAACATACTGCTCTTTTAGAAAATTATTATTTTTACAATCCTTCATCATTTCACCTTTAGTTTTAAATTGATAAGGGTTGACAATTTCAATATCTAAATTCATATTGTTTATAAGATTTTGTAGTTTGCTCATATAGTATGGATGTGTTGTTCTAGTGCTACTACTACCGAATCTTGCTCCTGATAAAGGTATATTTAATGAAATATACCCATTTTCTGGAATATATAGCTGTGTTTTTCTTCCAAAGGCTGAAGCGTAGGCTATAGCATGAGAAAAAAACATAAAAGACCTTGTCCTAGTTGTATCTTCTATTCCATTTTTTGCAACCACATAAGACTGAATTTGATCTTTCTCATCCAGCTTATATTGCTTTTTTATAGCATCAAAAATACTGTCTTGATAGCTTTTAGTTCCTTTCCCTCCGCCGTAATGGCTAACTAGCAATATTGAAGAGGTTGATTCTTCAAGCAAATCTATTGCCCCTATAAAAGAGTCTAAGCCACCTGAAAACATACATATTTTATCGTAACTTCTTTTTTCTAGCTCCTTATATTTTTTAGATGAATAATATAATTCTTCTTGGAATACCTTTTTGGCTCTGAATTCAAAGTTCCAATTATCACCACTTAAAAAATTTAACATTTCAATTACTAATGCTTTTTGAGAGTTCCAAAAATCTATATCAGATACAGGAACGTTCAAATCAATAGTCCTAGTCCAACTATCATTTTGATTATCTCTTTTTACTATTCGGTCACAAACAAATACAAAAATAGACAAATATAGTAAATCAATAGCTAGTTTTGAAAACTCTTTTTCTAATTTTATATAATTATCCCAAAAGCTAAAACCAATATCTTGCTTGTTTGTTATATCTAGTTTTTCATCATAGCCTTCAGGAATATCATCTATTGATTCATTCGTACAATATATTTTCATTTTATTCCTCCATAATCTCCAAGCAAGAAATTAAAATCTTATTAAATGAATCTTCTGTAAAATAATTGTCTCGAGATGAGCTAAACCCTACCTCAACACAGGCCTGAATGTATTCTTTAATTTTTTTTTCTGCTTTCATAGCCTCTTCAATGTCACTTCCCATTTTTTCAAACGAATGTCCATAATCAACTAACATTACTTGCCAAATCAATTCCCTGGTAAAATATTGAAGTAAGTATATTGCTTCAATTTCAGTTAAAGAATCTTTATCATTTAACAATGAACTTAATGCTTCTAAGGTGTTTACTGTAGCACTCCTTATCGCTATATCATCTTTTGATATGGAATTTTCTACAACGTAATTTACCAAAAGAGATATAGACTCTACAGTTGATTTGTTTTTAAATTGATTTCCCAATCCAGCAATTGTGGTTGTAAATCCATTTTTTGTTATACTGCTCAATAAACGAGAAAAATTACTTCCAGCGGAACCTATACCTTGCCTAGATGAAAAAGCTTTAGCTCCACCTGTTGCACGAATATAATTGCTAACAACTTTTTTAGAGCTACCTATGTTTCCTCCAGAGGAAATGTATTTACTCATAGAGCTTTTGGCCACTGTCCAATTTGGGTTATCTAAATCTTTTTTATTATCCTCGTTCTCGTTATTGTCATCTTCTAGTAAAAAATCATTAGGTAATAATGCATCCCCTTTTTTACCTTTAAAGGAACTTGATGTGCCCAATATATCCCTCCTTTATTTCTTTTCTCCCCATTTTTGTATAACTGTACTCATATTCTTACTAGCTGGAATTGTTAATTTGGTTAAGTTTTCGGCGTATTTTTCCATCGCTTGACTTATATATTTTGAAGGTAAACTCGATATTTTTTGCACCACAAAATCAGCACATTCATTCCTGTTAACACTTAAATCAATTAACCCTTTGAAAATATTTAACCTCTTATTTTCTGGCTGTTTAATAAACTCTTCAGAAAACCGTTCAACAATAAGATTAAGTTCAACAGAAGAAATATTTTTAATATTTTTATTCACATTTAATATAGCAAGGTCGCTTCCTGATAAATAAGCTTTTATAATTTGCATTGCTTCGTCAGAGAATCCTTTGCCAAATGAAATTTGATCTAATCCCTTGTTACGCGATAAGTAGAAGTAGGGTTTAAGATCATGATTTATAATATCGGGCTCTGTTCTAACCCATTGCTCAAACCATTCATCTTTCCATTTTTTATCACTCTTTTGTTGTTTTGTTCGATCTTTTTCTTTTAGTTCAGCTTTTTGATTATCATCAGTTTCTTTTTCTGCCTCATTCTCTTGATAACAGCTCAAAACATCATCTAGTTTATTTTCTTGTTGTAGTTTTATAAAGTCTGTAAATATTGATGGTTTAACATATTGAAGCACCATAATCTTTACTAAAATTTGATCATCAATATTGATTTTTTTTAATTCAGCCGTTCTCTTTCTTAGTTCAAACTCATTCAAAAATCTCTTAAATTGCCTTGGATTACCATTTAACCCAGTATTTAGAAGCTCTGCTATCCTTTTAGCTAGTGAGAAGTTCATGACAATAGTTTCATCATTTTTGCTTTTATCTGGTAAAGATATATTAGATAAATTTACTCTATATTGGTTTATTAAATCGATTTTTAATGATTCAAAATCATCTTGTCTAATTGATTTTTCGCTTAATAAGAGTGTTATATAGAGCTCAGTCTCAGCAACATTCATTCTAGGAATACGTACCGGATATTGGATTATTTTTTCTAAATATTCTTTACCTATATCTATTATTGAACCCCCATCAGAAATATCTTCCGAATATTTTTGTTTAATGGCATAGGCAATTTGTCGCTCATCTGCACCATAAATAAAGGCTACTTTTCCAGAAAACATAAACAGTCTCATAGCCTCAAAAATTTCTAATATTGTTTCTGTGGAACATCTGTCAATTTCATCTATATAAATAGCTACCCTTGAAATATTTGTTGCTTCTATTAATTTTCCAAAGTCTTCTCGAAATTTTGAAATTTCATTTCTGATTTTTTCATCTGATGTTACCTCAAGGTAATTATCCTTAACAGTATTAATAAACTCTTTTATATTTTCTGACTGTCCGAAAATCAATTCAGAATTAGTTGAAGAGGGATTATTACTATATGTAGCTATTGCATTAAAAAAACCTTTTGCAATAATTGGTATCAAGTTCATATTTAACAAACTTTTCCTCAAAGCGTCTACGGCTTCCTTAGCTTGCCCTGACAGAGTTTTCTTTTCTTCTATAGCATCTAACAAATAGTTAATAATTGTTGTTTTAATATCATCATAGCCTTCAAATAGCCATGCGTTAAAGTTAACAATTAATGCTTTATCATCTTTATTTTTCAACCTTTTTTGGCTTATTGACATAATGCTTGATTTTCCGCTACCCCAGTCTCCATATACCCCAATGCTTGCGGGTAGTAGGCTGTCGTCTAAAATAATGTCGTTCACTAAATCTGCAATATATTCAAAATCTATATAGTCAATGTGCGATTCGCTATCCTTCCACATGCTTGCTCCTTTCTAATGGCAATCTCCTAATTAATATATCTACTTAAGGTCTAACTATTCCTTTAATCATCGCTACTATATCATCATTCTTAAGCTGTTTCTTAAACACAACATTTAATCCTTCTTCCTTCAATGTATTAAAGAATTTTTCAGCTGACTTAATTCTATATTCCTCATCAAGTCTTAACCCCCTATCGTTAGCCACATCTTTAGTCTCAACAATAAAATTAATTTCATATTCACCTTTCTCAGAATTTATAACATACATAAAGTCTGGGCTGGTTGATCCACCTGTAAATAAGGGGATTTGTATTGACCTTCTTGGAATTTTCCCAAAGACAACAACTTCATCAATATCACTTTGTGTAATTGTATCTTTCTCCTTTGGACTGTCATAAACAACCGAATCGTAAATAAAGCGTTCAGGCACTAGGGCAGTATCGTCTCTATGAACCCCCAATACCCCTTGAGAAACCTGGTCAAGAACATTACCATTATAATCCGTTAAGCTCGTTTCTTTCGAATCCACTTCTAATGGTTTATAGGAAAACTTCTTTAGCAGTTTTTCATCTAACCACTTATTAAACTCTCTTACTGCTAAAGCTATGCCTGTATTCGTAAATAGACGTGGGTCTATTTCTCCTTGTTCTTTGTTAAACTTACACAGAGTCTTGTGAAGGGTATTTATGGACATACCAGTCTGTTTATTAATTTCTTTGAGAAAATCTCTATAAGTGACCTTGTCATCGACAATATAGTAATTTGCTACACGGTCACGAAGGACAATTTCACCGTCAACAGATTCTGTTCTTCTTGTGACTACATCAATGGTCGTATCTCGATAGATATCTGCCTTTAACACATCGTAAAAAGCCTCACTTAATTCTTCCACAGGAATATCTTCAAACTTTAGATAGTATTTTTTATTAATGGCTGTCCAAAGTCTCTTGATATCCGAAAATTTATCTTTTCTGACCTTAACAAAGTTCTTCTTTTTGTTTCCATCAATAACCTTATTCGGTTTAAGACCAGCTACCGCTTCAGGGTAGTCCTCATATAATTCATCTATTCTTTCTGGCTGAATATTGCCTTCAAAATCGATATAGCCCTTGGCAAGCATATCGCCAAAGATTGTATTTTCTGACTTGTCTCTNGTTTTTGCAATATNAGAAAGGTATTGTTTGATATTCATGCTTACACCTGGAGCATCTGCCTGGATTTCNCCTAGTAATTTACTGGCAAAACCTTTTTCAGAATAGTCGATGAGGTATCTTAAATAAAACTGCTCATCAGNAATTCGTCTTCCCTTTTCATCGACAGGAAGTCTAAGCCCCCTACCCACTTCTTGAAGTTTGCTAATTTCCGATCCTGAAGACCTGAGTTTCACAATTTGGAAAACATTCGGATTATCCCATCCTTCTTTTAAGGTCCACTTTGAAAAGATAAAACGCATGGTATTCCAATTCCCATGATCATCATGAAAATTCAGCAAAAATTCCTTATCTCTTAAAATTTTATCCACTTCATTTTGAATGTCTTCTTCGGAGCTCGAATTATCTTCACTAAAATAACCACCATTCGTTTTTGTAATGTCTTCTAATGATGCTTCTAGGTAGGATTTATATTCTTTAAGTCTTTGGTCTTTGGTATTACCAATGGATTTAATCTCTTTCTTAAAAGCATCGGATAACATATCTTCAAATTTAATTCTTAAATGACCAGAATCGCCTCCCTCATCTCGATAAGACCTAACTGAGTCGATAAAATACAAGCTCAGCGTTTTAATCTTATTTCCTCTAAGGAAATTTTCTTTCTCGGTCTCAAGATGATTAAGAATAGACTGTTTAAGCATCAGTTCTTGGTAAGTTTCTGTATAGATTCCACCATAAACGATGTCGCTTTTAGCCAGGATCTGTCCGTTGGATAAGGTCACCCCACTTTTAATCGCATCATCGGATGTAGGGCCAATTTCTTCAATCGTTATACCTGAAAACTCTTCTCCAAAGATAGAAAGGCTATCTCCCTTAACCAGTTCCTGACTTTTCTTAGTCTCCTCATCTCGAAAAACACAAACTTTAGGACTTCTCTTGAAATCCATAAGCTTTAGCTTCGTTTCATTTTCTTTTTCTGCATCGATTAAGAAGGTCTCAACACCTTTTACCAGATTCTGGTTAAAGGCTTGGCTTGAGCCGAGGTTAAAAATAAGGTTATTATAATCTTTGTCCTTACTTCCTTTTTTATCAGGAAAAGTTGCCCCAAATCGAATAATACATTGGGGTTGTAATTCTTTGAGAATTCTTTTATAAGCTTGATTCTCTTTTTTGAACCTGTGTGGTTCGTCAATAATGACAATGGGTTTCGTCGCCCTTAAGGTTTCATAAGGTTGTGTAAAATTCCCTAAAATGGTTTGATCATAATCATCCTTTGCCATAGTTGCATTGGATAAGAGCATTCCCGATGTCATTAGCAATACAGAAAACCTGTTTTTTTCTAAACGAGTTCCTCTCGCAAATTCAGAAATCGCTGTAGGAAACATCTTTCTTCCCTTTGATCTTTTTTGAGGTTCTAAGATTGATAAATCTAAAGATTTATTGGGGTATAGATCCACAAAATGTCTTTTACTATAGTCTGCTTGTAAAAAACTTTTGCTTCCCTCTTTAATTGGCGTTGAAGGCACGAGAATAATAAACTTATTAAAACCATACATTTCATTTAACTCATACATCATCCTTGTATAGCAATAAGTTTTTCCAGTACCTGTCTCCATACGAATATCAATGCCTAAATAATTATCATCATCTCTTGTACGCCAGTCTTTAGGAATAGCTTGTAAGTCTTCATAACCGTTCCATAAATTATTAATATTTTCCTTAAGTCTAGAGTCTTCTAAATCGATTAGCGGATTTTGATAAATATCTTCGCCATCCACCACTCGGATATCCTCGAAAGCTTTTCTGATGGCTTTTAGAAAGTCATTTTGATGAGGTAAAATTGATAATTCAATACTCATAACTAAAACCTCTCAATCAATGTCACGTTTTTATTATTTCTTAACACCTTAAGATTCTTTCTAAGCTCTTGAAGAACGCTAAAGCGAACCGAATGAACATAGACAACAACCCTAGTGATGTCCAATGTTTCGTCCTCAATACGTTTAATTAAGGTCATTACATCCTCGTCTTCTAAGCCTTCGTCGATAATATATAAGGACTTATCCATAAGATTAGCCTGATAAGTTTCTAATTTGTAAGGGAGAGAAGTCATCGTTAAACCATAGCCATCTTCATTAAGCCATGTTGCTAAGATGCTTTCTTTTCCTGAAGAATGGTCATTATCAAAGACAGACACCATATCATCGGTAATAAGCTTAATTTCTGGTTCAAAGCTTTCAAGTTCCATCAAGGTTTTCTCTTCGGGAGTTGCTAAATAATAGAGCTTGTAACCATAGTCAATATCGGCATTAGTCTCTTCTTTAATCTTTTGAGCTGCTTTTTCGATTCTGGCCCTGCCGATTTGGTCAATGGTTTTATATCCTGCCTTATAAGCAGGTTTATTCTCTTCAATTTCTTCTGGCAATTGGACCATTATATATTTGCGTTGGCCCTTATCTTCCGAATTTAATTGCATAGTGGCGTGGGCAGTAGTGGCAGAGCCTGAGAAGAAGTCTAAAATAATTGAATCTTTTTGATTGTATGTAATCATATTAATCAAATAAATAATTAAAGATACAGGCTTCGCATAATCAAACATGACTCCTACATTAGTGTTAAATATTTTTGCTATTTCTGAAGAAGCATCTTCATTAGTACCAACATTCAATTTAGAATCTATAATATCTGACGGGGCTTTTATCTTGTCCTCTTGATCGCTTCTCAGTACATTAAATCCAAATTGATTTGATAAATAAATTTCTGTACCCTTGTCAATTTCATCATTCAAAAAATCTTGAGTCCAAATATATCGAGCTTTTGTGATTAATTCTGATACAATTTTTCCATTCCTAACTTCGAATGGTTTTAGAAATGTTACTTCTGTTTCCCCAGCAGCAATATTAGCAGGATAACTGCCATCCTTTAAAGTTGTATAGACTAAATCATTTGGAAATATAAGCTCTTTTAATGAATTTGTTCTTTTTACAATCGGTTGTTTTTTATCACTATATGCCCTTTCTCCAAAAAAAGCTCCCTCAAAATCACTTTTTTGATATAGCATAATATTCTCAGTCATAACTCTGAATTTTTTATTTAAAAAAGCTCCTTTTTTCTTTCTAGTCCAATTAAATTTTCCAACAAAATTTTCCTCTCCGAAAATCTCATCACAAATTAATTTCAAATTTGCCTGTTCATTATCATCAATAGAGATAAAGATCACCCCATCCTCCGATAACAAGTCCCTGGCCAATACTAATCTGGGATACATAAAGGTTAGCCAGGCAGAGTGAGTACTTTTGCCAGCTAGTTCAAGAATCCTCCCTGCCTCTTCTTCTGTAATTCCTATCCTCTTTGAAAGTTCTTCTGGATTGAACTGAAAATTATCAGGGTAGACAAAGCCATCAGAACCTGTATTGTATGGGGGATCGATATAAATACATTTGATTTTCCCAGCATAAGAACTTAGTAGGTGTTTCAGGGCATCGATGTTATCGCCAACTATGTAAAGATTTTCGCTATTGATGTTTTCCTCTTTAGAATTATGTTCAACATCGGGAGAGATGTAGGTCTCTGTTTCTAAAGAGCTTAGGTATTTAGCATAGGACTTGCCTAGGAATTTAAGTTCATAACCTTCTTTTGAAATCTCGACTTCTTCTTGTTTTAGAAAATCTTTAAATTTATCGATTTTAAATTCACCTTTATTGTTGAAATATTGGGGAAATGTTTCCTTTAATTTCCTAATCTCGAGACTATTAGGTTTTAAATTCTCATTTTCTTGTAGTTTATTTCCAATCATTTATTTATCCTCCTGCTTAACTTTCATCGATACCAAATCTCCAAAATCCACGTCCAAAGCTTTTCCAATACGATATAGAACATCCATTGAAACAAACTCGCCTCTGCCCATTTTCGATACTGTAGCTGGAGCAAGTCCAACTTTTTCTGAGAGGTCTTTTTTATTCATATTCTTATCTATTAGAATTTTCCATAGACCATTATAACTAACTTTCATATTTTCATCTCTCACTTTCGTAGTTATGAAGTTTATTAATGTAATTATACCATACCGCCCGCTAAGTTTTAAGACATAAAAAAGACGGTGCAGTCCGAAGACCACACCGCCAAATTCTTATCTTTCTTCTCCTGTATGAAGCTCATTTAGCAAGTCTTTTGCTTGTTTAGCATAGGACTGTAACTCTTTTGAGTCCTTCTTATGCTTCTTAATTGCCCCTAGAATCGATTCTTTTTTCTCTTCTTGACCTTTCCCTTTATTTCTTGCTTTAAGAAGCTTAGAATCGAGTATACGGACGTTTGTATGCTCTTTTCCATTCTCATCAATATTTTTCCTGACCTTCCCGAATAGCTTTACAAAATCCCCCTTATTAAATGTTTCAGGGATCTTTGCCTTATCTTCATAGGCAGAACAGTTATGAAAAACCTTGTCGCCTTGTTCATTATTTGAAACGACAGTAAAATTGACCACCTTAAAAGATTCTCCTTGATTGTTTTTGAGTTCTAGACTCTCAATATCTTGAGCAATATTGCCCACAATATTTATAAGGTCATCTCTTTCTTCTTCAATACCTACGTCCTCTTGAATTAACCCCTGCTCTTTAAGATTATCTATGACATAGTCGAACTCATCATTTAGTAAACCTTGTGTATCATTATCCATATAGGATTGATAGATACTATCAAGAGCATCTAGGTCATTTATCCCTTTTTCAAAGCTTATAAGCCCCTTTACAAAGTCCTCATAATTATCATTAGCCATTGCTTCAATTGCTTCTTTAATTTCCTTATAATCCATTCTTTTATCCTCCTAAATAAAATAGGGAGCTCTCGCTCCCTTAACGTTCTCTATCATTTTCCTTATGTTCTTTTTCTTTATCCTCTTTATTTTGATTTTCTTTGTACTCTTTAATTTGTCCCAATATAGATGGTTTTTCGCCCTTATTTCTTGAGTGCAGATTATCATCTACATCATAGGTAGATTCAAAGTAGTCGCTGTCTCTAAAGTCATTATCATAACGGTCAGCAATGCCATCATTATCTAAGTCTTTAGCTAGTGGATCATAGATATTTCCCTCATCATCTAAAGCCAAACCAGTAGCATGCATTAACTCATCTGAATCGATATAAACTAGGTCATTAAAATTGGCATAATGAACGCTCTCAATCATTGCCTCAATAGTTTCTTCTTCCGTCATCCCTTTCTCTCCAAATTTTTCTGTTGCAACTAAAATATCCTCGTCTAAATATAAAGACCAGGACTTTTCTTCCAGATTAAGTTCATAAGAGATTGAGTTTCTCCCATCTGGCGTTTCCGTATAGGCAATACCTACATGAGCCAAATCAGGATACAAAGTATCAAACTCATCATACGAGTTGTCGCTGTCATATTCTTCATTACAAAACTCAATGATAGCTCTTTTTAAATCTTCCATTAGGGGAGAGTGATTTTCCAGTTCTTCAACTTCTCCCATATCTAACAGCTTATTTAACTCTGCTAGTCTAAGAACTTTATCCTGCAATTCACTTTCCTGTTCAAAAGGCTTTTTAAGTTCTTCTTTAGCATTGGCCAGTTGCTCCTTAGTAATTTGAAGTTTATCCTCTTGTTGCTCCAACCTTTCAGGCATTTTATCAAGTACATTATCTAGCCTTGTAATGTTACCATCCGCACTCGTTCCTAGAACACCAGTATGTTTTGCTTCACCATTTAAAGAAAAGGTGTATTGGTTAGCAAAAGAGTTATAGGCTACTTCAATTTCAAAGTTGCGATACTCTCCAATTACCTTACCTTCGCTAATATGAACACCTTTAATTGCTTCTAACAGCTTCTCTCCAGCCAGCTTCTTATCTTTAATCTTCTCTCCATTAATTGTTATTGAAGTAAATTTTTCATCACCTTCTGCTTTAGATTCAACATTCCCGATGTCCTCCTTTATTCTTTTTATTAAATTCTCTGTTTTTTGAATTTCTTTCGGATAAGTTTTAGTTACCTTGTCCTCAAGGCTATACTTATTAGACTTAAAGTTTGCTTCAAGCATCTTTAGTTTCGTAACCTGATTATCCAGCTCCATCTTTTCTTTTATTAAGGGATTGCCAGTTGCTAAGGCCTTGATTTCAGCATAGTTCAAACTGCTTTCGTCTACGTCTTCAGCGGCTCGCACTGGTGTTTTAGAAGTCATAATCTGAGAAATAAACTTTTGCTTGTTCTCAATGGTCTGCCACAAATAACTGTCAAAGGTATTTTCAGTAACATACCTAAAGATATTGACCTTCTCATTTTCATTCCCTTGACGGACAATACGTCCTGCTCTTTGTTCTAAGTCGGCTGGTCTCCATGGAACATCCAAATCATGAAGAGCTATTAGCTTAGTCTGAACATTCGTACCTGAACCCATCTTTTGAGTAGAACCCATAAGGATTCTCACTTCACCCTTACGCACCTTGGCAAAGAGTTCTTCTTTTTGCTTGTCAGTATTCGCTTCATGGATAAAGGCAATTTCTTTTTTAGGAATTCCCATCTCTACAAGCTTATCTCTAATATCATCATAGACATTAAACTCACCGTCTCCTTTTGGTGTCGACATATCCGAGAAAATAAGCTGTGTTGAGTTTCTTTCTGATGAAGCTTCCCAAATACTGAATACATTCTTGATACATTTATTAACCTTACTTTCTGGATTGTCAGGTAGCAGGGGATTAATTAACCTCTGATCTAAGGCAAGCTTTTTCCCATCATTGGTTATATTGAGCATATTATCTACAGTAGGTTCGATCTGATTATTTCTTACCTTGTCTGCTCTTTCGGCAAGACCTTGCAAGATTTCCTTTTGTTCTTCACTGGGCATAGTTTTAATTACATGATATTCTGCTTCTGGCGTTGGAAGATTAAGCATGTCAGCTGTTTGAATATCAGCTACTTCTCTAAACATACTCATAAGTTCTGGCAGATTATAAAACTTAGAAAAACGAGTCTTCACTCGATAGCCAGTTCCTTCAGGACTTAATTCCATAGCCGTTTGTGTTTCTCCAAATGTTGATGCCCATGAATCAAAGTGTTCAAGACCTTGCTTCTTAAGGTCATCGTACTGGAGATATCTTTGCATAGTATAAAGCTCCGTCATAGAATTAGATACAGGTGTTCCTGTCGCAAATATGACCCCCTTGCCGTCCGTCATTTCGTCCATGTATCTGCACTTCATATACATATCCGAAGACTTAAAGGCTTCTGACTGGCCAATACCTGCAACATTTCTCATTTTAGTATGCAAAAATAAGTTCTTGTAGTTATGAGCCTCATCTATAAATAATCTATCAACTCCTAGCTCTTCAAAGGTAATCACATCATCTTTTTTAAAGTCGTCATTCAGCTTTGCAAGTCTTGTCTCCAGCTTTTTCTTTGTCTTTTGTAACTGTTTAACCGTAAAGTTTTGATTTCGGTCATACTTATATTCAGAAATAAAATGAACGATATCGTCAATCTGCTCCTTGATATGCTTTTCTTGGTACTCTTTACTCATAGGAATCTTTTCAAATTGACTATGGCCAATAATAACGGCATCATACTCACCTGTAGCAATCTTACCTATAAACCTTTTTCGGTTTTTCGGCTGAAAATCTTTCTTATCGGCTACCATGATATTGGCCGAAGGGTAGAGTTGCATGAACTCACGTCCAATCTGGCCAGTAATATGGTTTGGTACTACAAATAATGATTTCGTACACATACCAAGCCTCTTAGATTCCATAGCAGAAGCGACCATCTCATAAGTTTTGCCAGCTCCAACTACATGGGCAAGTAGGGTATTACCACCATACAAGGTTCTGGCTATTGCATTCTTTTGATGTGGTCTTAATTCAATTTCCGTATTCATGCCTTCAAAGCTTAAGTTCAAGCCATCATATTCTCGGTTTCTAACGGAGTTAAAGCGTTCATTATAAATATTTTCTAGCCTATGCCTTCGGTTAGGCTCTTCAAAAATCCAATCCTTAAACTTCTCCTTTATAAGCTCCTGCTTTTGACTGGCAAGCATGGTCTCTTTTTTATTTAAGACCGATGTTGTCCTACCTTCATCATCAGTAACACGATCAAATACTCTTGTATCTTTCAAATTTAAGGAATTTTCAATAAGTTTATAGGAGTTTACTCTGGAAGTTCCATAAGTCATATTCGCTAGGTCATTAAACTTATCTACACTCTTACCTTCGATGTTCCATTCACTAGTCAGCG
>JGI24709J26583_10003212_pt1 | contig 13005 bp, 13 predicted proteins | sample BioPla2DNA1_FD_26583 | JGI IMG/M metagenome (IMG submission 26583) | reverse complement strand
GGAGGCCAGAATTCGGTATAGCCTCCCTAGGTTTCTTTCTTCTGGTGGGAGTTCGTTAATTACATATAAAATGAGAGCTTTTAATAAGTTGGTTTCTGCTCGATCCCAAAAAGGATCTCCACTTTTTCTCCCGGGAGCTTGCGTGTTAGCGATAACTACTTCAGTGAACAATTGAGCATCCATGTCGGTTTGGACTTGCGACAGCGGGTTCCAGCGATGAGAGTGAAGCATGTCTACTAAATTAAAGATTTTAACATCGTAGCCTTGTTCTTCAAAAAAACTCTTAAAGTCTCTGGTTAATTCGCCTTTCGGGTCGGTAACTATTACTGACCATCCACTGGTAACAGCCTGAAAGAGATTATTGCGGACAAAGGCGCGTGATTTGCCAGAGCCGGGAGGCCCAAGAACTGATACATTTAAATTTCCACTAACATCAGCGGGTAGTATTAATGGTTTATGGCCTACTGTGCCAAATAACAAGCCAGGAGTATTTAATGTATTCTTAAATACATCCCATATTTCATTGGAGGCCCATCTGGCTGATCCTAAAAGATTGGAATTAAACACAGGGTTGTGTTTCATGTGGGTTCCATATTTTTGGATCGATACTATCCCCCATATAATTAGGATAATAAAGGCGTTAATAATAGCCCAGGTTTTTAAGACTAAAGCTGCCTCTGGAGAGAAATGATGTCCGAAAAATGATAAAAAAATTTCCCATCCAGCTTTGATCGGACGAGATTGAAAGTAAGGCATTAATTGTGGGGCCTGTAGTGCTGCCGCGATGGTTCCGATTATCCATACATCCAGGAAATATATAATAGGAAATAACAAGGCAAAATAAATTTTACGGTTAATCATATTGCTCCTTTCTGTAGACGCGCGTCCACTTTTTAATTAGGAGCGGTTAACTGCTGGTCTACAGGCTCTATAGTGTCTTTAGCGTCAACAACAACAGTCTCCATAAGGGCTAGAATTATTTTTCGCTGCTCTGGGGTGAGTGATAAAAAGGATGCCTCGAAATCATGGGACTCAGTTGGGTAAAGTCCCAGTAGCCAATCAACAGACGTATCTAGCGCCTTAGCAAGTTTAGCTAATATAGATATTCTAGGCGTGGACTTATTGTGGATGTAGGAGGATATGCTTTTCTCAGACACTCCTACTTTTTGGGCTAGTTCTAATTGGGAAATTCCTTTGGTTCGGATTGCTATTCTAAGCCTTCGGCTGAGTATATCCATATTTACTTCCTCTCCTTCTATTAGTTATGCACATTTTTTTAACCCAAAATGAATATAGCTTCGCCCTAGTATCCTAACGCGCCTTGGAAGGCGCGGTAGTCTCCGACGCTCTGGAGTCCACCACTTTTTCTTCGCTTCCCTGCCCTGCCTTGGGCAACCGAGCGGATCGCTTCTTTGGTCTTCTGGGTGGCCTGGCGGATACTCTTAACTGGATGCCACTGTTTCATGGGGGTCCAGCTCATGACTTCTTGCATTTGTTTCTTCCAGTATTCCAAGAGGTTCTGAGGAGTTATAAGTTCATAAACATCACTTACCACTGTGTAGCAATTTACGAGGCCGGCCGTTTCGACAGCTTTGCGCGCTAGCCGTTTGCAGGTCTCTTCGTCAGCGCTTTTATATACTTCCGCAAGTTCTAGAATCGCGGGTCCAGGCACGCCAGCCATGGACGTCATTTCCATCGTCTGTTCAAAAGCTACTATCTTTTTTGTGGACTGGTAATTCATGCGGGCGGGATCTGATGCGAATGCTCCTGGAACACCGTGATACATCGGCTTGGGTTCCAAAACATAACAAATAAAAAATTTTTGGAAGTCTTTGGTTTCTTTGTAATATTCGCGAGCTGCTTCGAAGATGTAGTCCCCAACATATTTGAGGGCGCGTCTAACTGCCATCCAGTATGGTTCATCTTGTCTGATTGAGGGACCGCGTTCGCCCCGCTTGCGATTCGCGGGGAGATTTATCGCCTGGCGGCGACGGGTCACAGTTGATCTGTCTACATTCAGTATCCGCGCAATCACTGCGTCCTGATAACCCATGTCGTAGAGTTTTTGAAACTCAAAATAGTCAATTACCTTCCGTGGTCTCGCCATATTCCCTTCCCCCTTATTCTGTGGTAACTTTTTTATTTCCCCTTGTTAAACCTATATTACCACACGTTTAGGGAAAAGTGCAAGATAAATTTACCTTTAATGTATCCCGTGTTTTTTATTTTCCCGGGACTTTAATGAGGGTAAATTATACAATTTAGGACACTCCTAATTTGTCCAAGACCGTGAAATTGTATTTTTGATATATCGCTAGTCGTTTGCTATATTGTTTTCTTAATATGTCCTTGGACACTTTAGGGCAATAATCTAAAAAATCTACCACAATGCCATATGATTTACCAGGAAATGGCCGCCTGACTCTGCCGATCTTTTGAAGTAGTTCTACCTGGCTGCTTCCCCCGTGGGCCAAAATCAATACCTCAGCTTCGGGGAGATCAATCCCTTGTTTTAGTATTGATGTCGCGATCAGGGTGTTGATTTCTCCGTTTATGAAGGAATGTATGGTTTCTTTTCTATTTTTGGACGTGCCGTGAATAAATGTGGCCCCGGCCATGGTGGATAAAACTTCTCCGTGGGCAATTTCTTTTACAAGAATTAATGTTTTCTTCCCTATATAGTGCTTTATGGTTTCGCATATAATTTCGTTGCGGTGAGAGTTTTTTACAATCTGGTTTTTGTACAGGGTCATATAGCGACTCCCTTTATATTGACGATGCCGGACTGGGACAACTTCCACTTGTACGGGTAGTATGTAGCCGCCTTTAATTAATTCTTCTTCAGATATGATCTCTAGGTTCATCCCCGCTGCTGCTTCAATATATANTTCTTTATTGTCCTCTCTGAACGGGGTAGCGGTTAAGGCATAAGAATAGTAAGAGTCGGTTTGCTGGGCAACGGCAAAAATAGTCTCGGCTCCCAACATATGTCCTTCGTCTATAAACATTAGCTCTACTTCATCTAAGTACCCGGACAATACTTCCCACATCTCGTCTTGTTTTGTTAGGCAAGAGTATACGGTTTGGATCATAGCAACTGTGACGGGCTGGATATCGAACTTATTGCTGCTGATTTGTCCGATAGGACATCCAAATAGTTTTTCGTAAGTGGCTACGGTTTGCTCTAAAAGATCTGAGGAATAAGTATAAAAGATAGTATTAACTCCCAGCCTTGCAGTAATTAGTGCTGATAGAATAGTCTTCCCCGCACCGGTGGCCATAACCAATGTGGCACGGGGAATATTTTTATTGATAATATCCTCTACGGCTTTTTCTTGATAGGGTCTGCCCTGGATATTGATTTTGAGATCATATTCTTTTCGCGGAGGGTCTTGGAGATGGTCTTTAAGCGGAATGCTGGCTTNGCGTAAAAAATCAACAACTCTTTGTTTAAGCCCTGGGGGNAACTTGTAAACCGCGATATTGTTCTTATGATATATTAGTTCCCCTAAGATCTCGGTGACTGTTTCTTCCTGTGCTGAATATTCTACCTTACACAGACTATCAAGACTGCTGATTAGTAGACCTAAATCACGACCCTGTATTTTAACCCTGTCTGTCTTGATTTCGGCGGTTATACCCTTAAATGAGGGTATGTACTCGGCTAGGTCGGGATATAAGTCTCCTGGGGTTAGGGATAAGACTTGAAGAGCTTTGTTTAGGCTACTTATGGGAATGGTCCAGTAGGCTTCCAATGGATCTTTTTCAAACCTGGCCCCGGGGATGTTTTTTACTGCGGATACAACTGCAGGGTCATATTTGAATTCTAGTTTTACAAGATTACTTAAGTTGGAAAGTCTCATGCCTGCCTCCTTTCTAAGAAAGNCTTTATCATTTCTCGGCAGAAGNCCCCGACCTCTATAGGCGGTGGGTAGTTGACATTCTACTCTTCAACTAATTCCCATTCGTCGGGCATATCAGATAANTCGGCTATTCCCCATTCGATTTGTTCTTCCAGCGGCATTTTGCGGGGGTGTTCAAAGTCACTGCTATCGGGATTAATACAGCCGGACTCTTTTTGGTGTTTCCAGCCATACAGGTGGAGTTGTAAACCCCACTCGCTGGCTCGTATTGTTTCTCCGGTTTCGATGTTTCTATACAATGGGTTTTTCATATTAGTCCTCCTTTAAGCGGCCTGTTTTAATAATGCGGCTATTTCTTTTAATAGCCATTCCGCAGGCTCACCCCCGGTTTCGATTACTTCTTTTAGAAGCAATAAAGCCTTTTCGGCGCGATCCCATTCCTGATTTGTTTTTACTTCAGGGCTTATTGATTCGGTAATGGCTTCTTGAAGCTGCCTGGTTGACCATCCATTGTCGGCGGCCTTATTAAGCCATTCTTTAGGGTCTGTAGTATATGAAGCGATTTGATGATGCCTAAAGGATAATATAGGTAGCCGGTCCTCGGTTTTAGGAAACGCATTAAAAGTGCGAGTCATTTTTCTAATAAGGGAAGAAGAGCATCCTATTGCCGAGGCGATACTCTTAGGTTTCATTCCCATATAGTCGTGCATTACAGTTATTACTGCGGCCCGCTCCCACATAGAAGATTCGCCTTTTTCAAGGCAGAATAAATAGAGTTCCAGGACTTCCTCGAAGGTTTTCCCCGCAACTGGGTTTGACATAGGTATTTCATGGGGCATTTTTTCATCCAATAACCAGCCGCACTCCCGGTAGATTTCTTCTACGGGAATACCTTCCCGGTGGGCTACGATGGTTACTAATTCTAATCTCGGGATCTTATATTGCTGGGCTAACTCGTGGCAGTGATCGCAGAGCTGGATAAGGTTTCTACGGACATCTTTACCCCCAGCTCCCCTGGTTTTAATATGATGTGGCCAGCCGCGAGCTGGACTGCCGCAGTATTCGCAGTAGTTTTTACGAACGGCGTTTATTTCTTTCATGTCAAACTTTGCCATTTTTATACCTCCAATCGTCGAAACCAATCTATATTTGTTTTTGACTTTTGGCTAGGAATATTAGAATATTAAGGTAGGTTGTCGCAACAATATACCTATTAAGACTATATTACCCTAAAGGTAAACTGTCAACCTTAATCTTATTGGAGGTAAGATGATGGATCAAGAGGCTTTTAAAACATTATTCGGCAAAAGATTTAGACAAGCGTTAATAGAAAAAGATTTGAAGCAGTCTGACCTGACTGGCCCCTTAAATGTATCAGATAAACAAATTAGCGTTTATGCGACTGGCAAAGGGCTGCCTTCAGTATACGGGCTAATGATTATCTGTAAGGAGTTAAATATCTCGGCTGATTTTTTGCTAGGATTGATTGGAGAACCAAGGCCATTAGAAGGAGAAGACCCTATAGCAGAGGATATATTAATGATGAGACAAAGCTATGCCCAGATGTCGGACGAAATGAAAGCTGCCTTCCAGAGCTTAGTTAATGCAATACTGAAACAGTGATAATCTTAGTAGATATACGCCCCGGAAAATTCCGGGGTTTTCTTATTCATGCTTGGGGCTTTATTCCTGTTTTATTGAGAATAAGGCAGGACATTAGAACTAAATGTAGAATATTCCCATAGCAGAAACGAGTGTTAGCATTAGGCGTTAATACTAATTGAAGGGATGGTGGGATATAGTTACTACAGAATTAATAATTAATAAAGTAAGGGTAGTGAGGAGAAACTTCAAAATCCCCCCCGTATCGGCACTAAAAATCGCTGAAGACTTCAATGTAAAAATCCACTATTATGATCACCCTAGCTTCGCTGAACCATTCACTGTAAAACTAAATAATAATTTTATAATTGCTATGCCGATGATAACCCAGGATTATTACGAGAACTACTACGTTGCAAAGCAATTAGGCCATATTTGTTTGGGGCATTTTGATTATCCCGCGGTTGACACATTAAAGGAAGACAATTTATCGGACAAGGACAGAAAACGCCTAAATAGCGACGCCGATGTTTTTGCTAATGAGCTATTGCTTCCGACTGAGTGGCTCTGGAAAGAATGGAACCTCCGCAAAAATACCAGTAAAATCGCAGAGATTTTTCACTTTCCAGAGGATCTGNCCGCCAAGCGAGTTGAATGTTTAGGGAGGCCGATAGAGGAGCAGTACATTACAATCTTGTAAAAAGAAAGAANCCTGCAGCATGTTAGCAGGTTTCTTTTTGCGCTTTTTTGAATTGATGAATTGTGTNCTGGGGGTTTTTGTTTATCCTTTTCCACCACCGATAGGCCCAATGGTAATTTGCCCTNTTTCCTCTGCTGGATAAAAACAGCGGGCCGCTTTGCTGTAGGCGGCATAAATCTAAAAGGTTTTGNTTTTTTATAGTGATAGTCTGATTGATCGTGGCTGTGTCGAAGCTAAAAGTAATATCTTCTATATCCAGANCCAACAGGTCTTCTATCTGCATGTCTGTGTCCCTTAGTAATTCAAAAAAGACTTTTACATTTAAGGGGGCTTTATTGATCTCGGAAATTATGGTTTTTATATCTTCTTCGGGGATATACTGCCGCTTGGAGGGCAATACTCGGATTGTTCCTAAAGCCTGCGTCGGGTCATGATCTACAACTTCTTGTTCCTGAAGCCATTTATAGAAAGACCGGAGAGTGGATTGCCGGGACGAAGCGGTGGAGGTATCCCAGTCGCGCCCCATAATAATCATTAGATCTCTGGTCGTTAAATCTTCGATGTTATATTCTTCAAGTGGAGCCAGGCCATATTTATAAGCCCTAATAGTGTTTGGGGAATATCCTTCGTTTTTGAGATGGTTTAGATAGTTATTGATCAGTTGTTGAGTCATCTGTGTCCTCCTTCCCTTTTACTCAGTAAAAGGATTTTTATTTCCCTGCTTCCTCCTTCCCTTTTACTCAGTAAAAGGATTTTTATTTCCCTGCTCGGCAGGGGATTTTGTAAAAATAGGGGATACCTCTTTTTTTTTTATGATTATGTGTTAAAATGACGTTATAATTCTGTTTTTTTTAACATATTGTATACCACGTTTAAGAGTTGACTTTTACAAACAAACAGAAAGGAGCTTAATATGAGAATAGCATATATTCGGGTTAGTTCTTTGGACCAAAATGAAGGCCGGCAGATAGAATTACTAAAACCCTACGATATTGAAAAGAGTTTTGTTGAAAAAGTTTCGGCCAAAAACATAAACCGCCCTAAATTACAAGAAATGCTGGAGTTCGTAAGAGAAGGCGATATTGTCTATGTAGTGGATTTTTCCCGCCTGGCCAGATCAACGAAAGACCTACTTGATATAACTGAGTATCTGGACAAGAAAAATGTTCACCTGGTATCAATTAAAGAGAATTTCGACACCAGTAACACTACTGGGAAGTTGTTATTAACAATGATCGCTGCTATAAACGAATTTGAACGCGCTAATATTTTAGAACGCCAGCGCGAAGGAATCGCTTTAGCAAAAAAGGCCGGTAAATATAAGGGGTCTAGGCCTAAGTCAATTAATAATATTGGTGAGCATTACAAGAGATACATGTCTAGGGAAGTAACTAAATCGAAACTAGCTAAAGAATTAAAAATAAGTCGGCCCACGCTAGATAAGTTGTTCAGGGAATACTTGGCCAGCAACGACTCCCTGGAGTGAATTCCAGGGCCAGCCTCACGCCATTAGCGACATAGAAATAGTAGATTCGATCACTGCTGCGGCTAATAAAAATAGCCATACTGGCACAGAGTATCTTATTTTTTCTTTAAGTGGAATAGCCATCATACCTATAGCACAGGCTAAAAATATCCCAAACAATTCAAACCCTATATGTGGAAGTATCCCGGAGGCTACTTCCAAAATCGGCAACCCTCCGTATTTAACCAGAGCAGTATTGACACTCCCACGGCTAAAGCGCATGGGATTCTCGGGTGATTAAACCGAAGTGCATTTCTGCTATCGGAGTATGACCCCGGGATTAGGGTGTGCCATCACCCCTCATAGGGCAGAGCATATAGCTCCCTATGCTGACAGACTGTTACCATCTGCCGTAGGTGCATCAATAATATTAATTGCACCCAACCGATCTCTATGAGTATGGAATCCGCATATACACCGATAGTCTCTATCTTTTGCCTTATTGAGCTTGCCACAGATAGGACACTTTTGACTGGTGAATTCTGGATTGACATATTCTAGCCGTATCCCGGCTAATCTAGCCTTATACTCAATATATTGTGCTAACCTATAGAATGACCATGTATGCAGATTCTTCTCGTTTTTACGGCTTGTTCTTGCCGTCTGACGTATGCCAGAGAGGGTTTCCAATCGGATTATCCCGATATTCTGACTGATAGCAAAGTCTACTATTTGTCGGCTTATTTTATGGTCCTGGTCTTTCATCCACCGCTGCTCTTTATTATTCAATCTTCGGATGGCTGAGAGTTTCTTTTGCTTACCCAGTTTCTTGCGGTGGCTACGGAACTTGCGTTTCATATACTTGTTCTGCCGACCATTGCCACAGAATCTGGTTGTACCATCTTCAGTTACTGCCACGGCAGGTACCTTTAGACCCAGATCCACCCCCATAATCTTTGTGTTATTTATTGCTGGTTCTGGTTTCTCTACAGCAATTTGGGCTATCCATTTGTCTGACTTCTGGGTTATACGCAGCGTACCAAGCTGACTACCATTAAGCTGCCTCAGTTGGTAGTCAGACACAAGTACTGGTACCGCTATCCGTTGACTCTTTCCGTTTATCAGTACCGGAAAGCTTAATACGCCTTCTTTTAGTTTCCAGTTTTGATTATTCCAGATACAGACCGGTTTCTTTAAGATGCTCTGTATATTGGTTTTCTTGTACTTCTGATAAACACTTTTACCATCACGGATAGCCTGATTACGAACTGCGCTGGGGAGGTTAGCTGATACAGTAGCACTGGTATGCTTTACTGTTTTCCCTGTATCGATGCAATCGGAAACGATATAGTTAACTAAACGGATATATTCCCGTGTGGTAGATTTAAGCAACTGCGACTGCTCTTTGGTAGGCATCAGCTTTGCTTTTACTGTGATCTGCATAGGCTTACCCCCTGGTCTTTTGTTCTTCAACGTATTTACGGATAGTTTCACTGGATACGTTACCGGCGGTCGATACAAAATAGCTTCGGGTCCACAAGCTGGGTAGATGCTGCAGGTGTTCAAATTCCTGTCGCAGGATACGCGAGGTTACTCCTTTCACTCTAGCCATAATGTCTGTTGGACTCAGCGTAGGTGGGGCGTTAATAAATAGATGGCAGTGATCAACGTCGCACTCTACTGCAAGTATTTCTATCTCCATCTCACCACATACTTGATTAAGAAGTTCTTTCAATCTTACTTCTACCTGCCCGACCAATACCTTACGTCTATATCTCGGACAGAATACAAAATGGTAGTTAATAAGGGACACAGTTGTTTTTGATCTCCTATAATTCTGACTCATATAATTATCGTATCAGTTATACAACCATACTGCAACACATAGAAGAAATTAAAGCGCCATTCATCCCACGGCTAAAGCCGGTAAAATTGGCATGGGCTTTCTGGCGCGGGTTCTGGTAAAGATTATCAATTCTATACGCCAGGGCCGTAGGCTCGTTTTTTAGGCTGATTCTGTGCTTTTAATACCCGGTACATGAATTTGTTTAAGCAACGATTGGCGGCGTATTCAAAGTCATTGTTATTCTCGTTATCTTCTACTTGTCTTAGGTAAGGTGCTGTTAAAAATTCCTTCTTAGTGATGATGTGTACTTGCCCGCCTTCTTTACAGCGAGTTAATGCTGTGTAAATCAGATTTAAGTTATTCATGGCTGCGCTTAAGACCAATATTATATTCAAAGCTTGTCCACCCTGGGCTTTGTGGACGGTGGTGGCATAAGCTGGTTCTATATAATAGTTTAGCTCTTCCACTCGATATAAGCGCTCACCTTTAAGCCCAGTGTAGTATTCGATGCAAACTGTTTTGGTAGCCGAATCATAGTCTTTTATAATGCCTTTCATGCCGTTATACACATCATCTCTAGTTATTCTTAGTCTGCGTATAGTGCTGGGGCGCGGGATCCCGCCGGTAATATAGTCGTTTCTTTTGGCCACGATAGGATCGCCAATCTGGAAATCTGTCCCGGGGATTACAGTCTTACTTCCGTATATGTGTGCAAGGATTTTATTTACTGCTTCGGTGTGGTAGCCCTTGGTGCGATATGGTGCTAATACCATTGTGTTTTCTACATCAATGCCCCCAACCAGATTTACGCACTCTACGATTTTTTCCGGTATATCTCCTTCGGTAACTACATGAGTAAAAATGTTTTCTACTTCAGGTAATGGTTGATTATTTAACAAAGTTCTGGCGGCAATTATAACGCCCTCAGAATTGCGATAATTCTCACTTAAATGGATATGACTGCCGATGCCCTTTTTAGCCAGTTTTAACATTGCAGTAAATGTTCCATCGGCTCCTATAGGGGGCAATTGATTAGGATCACCTGCAAAAACGATTCTGGTGTCTGGAGTTATTCTGGATAATAATTTTCTCAGCATAACTGGCCCCATCATGGAGCATTCATCCACGATAACCAAGCCCGGTGAATCTTGGAGTGTGTTTTGGTTTTTGTCTGGATTATCCACGATTAAATCGGCTTCGTCGCTAAATATTGAAGCATATCTGTGTATTGTCTTAGCCGTATCTCCCATAGAGGTATTTTCGGCAGCTCGATAGGCAGCTAATGCTGTCGGAGCAATTATGATAGGCATTACGCCTGTAAGCCGATAATAAGATTCGCCTAAGATTTTTAATGCCAGTGATTTACCAGTTCCCGCTTCACCTGTAAGTAAAGTAATTTTGTTTTCACAGACGGACTGTATTAATTTCATTTGGCAGTTGTTAAGTTTTTGTCCAAAATCTTTTTCTACGACTTTTACTTGCCTTTTAATTTCCTTGAAAGACAAAGATGGGGCTGGGGCTTGGTTTAGTTTGTAATAAAGTTCAGCACCTTCTAATTCGGAGAAAAATATTCCTGGCAAATATACTGCCGTTTTAGTCTTGGGTGAAAGAAAGCGTCTAGCATCGGTTACAGCTTCTATGGTGTAGTCATTGTCTGGAACCATGCCGGCAAAAACTTTCTGCGACTCTTTATTTTTCACCAATAGATCCCAGGCTTCTTGATAAGTCTCGTTGCTAACTCCCCTGGCCATTGCTCTGCTATAGAGGATATTCTGTGTAACGAAACAATCTCCCCGATTAGTATNTTCTTTGAGAATACCGATCATAATACTGGCGGCACGATATACCTTGGCTTTTTNGTTGGGTATCTTAAAATATTTTTCTAATTTATTAATGGCATCGTTTAATTCTTCGCCTTTTAATACCTGGCTTATAACCCAAGGACATTCGGAAATAATTGTGAGTAGGTTTTTTTGAAGATACCCCTGCCGGTTTTTCATAGCATAAGCTATCTGCAGGGCATGGGAAAAACCTAAGTTAGTGCCTGCATCCCTGAATACCCGTGCCAAACTCTTGGCATCGTGTTCGGTTACATACTGTATGAGTCCAATAAACTGTTCACCATTGGGGTGTTCTGCCAGAAATATATCCCTGGCATCTGGATCTGAGAGCTTGTCTGCAGCAGTATAAAGATTATTAGTTTTTAGTGCTTGCAGGTAAGTCCGATATTCTTCTTCGGGGATAGATATGCCGGTCATTTCAGAAATAATATTTAGGTCATCTTGTATCTCTATTTCGTTGCTTGTTTCCGGGGCAACCTTGAAGCGTTTTTTGCTGCTGAATTTACCCGACATAAAGCATCTGGTTCCTATAGGCACATCGGGAGCGCCCTCTAAGAGTATGGTCTGATCCTTGTGTTCTCCCGATAATACTAAAAAGTTCATAAGGGTTTTTTGGTTTTTAACCTTTTCCCCTATCACCTGTCCAAAAATTACTTCGATGATAATCATCTCCTTTCTAATCCCTTATAGGTAGAGTAAAAACTTCCAGGATTTCTTCCTCCTGGTCCTCCTCACTTTCGGTTTTAATCCCTTATAGGTAGAACAAAAACAATCTAACTACTTATAGTATAGGGCAATAAGCCCAAGTTTTAATCTCTCATAGGTAGAGTAAAAACTGTGAGTGACGCCTACATTAAGGTGTTACCTAATAAGTTTTAATCCCTCATAAGTAGAGTAAAAACCGTGAAGATCTATGAACAGGCCCAAATGCTGACTATGTTTTAATCCCTCATAGGTAGAGTAAAAACATAATTGAATCACTCCTTAACACGCTGAGTCAAAAGTTTTAATCCCTCATAGGTAGAGTAAAAACAGATCGCAATCAGATAGTATATTGGCGGCGCAATTAGTTTTAATCCCTCATAGGTAGAGTAAAAACGGCCTGCTCGAAATTGCTCATGGAGTAATCCAGTGAAGTTTTAATCCCTCATAGGTAGAGTAAAAACGGGTGGAGGGGTCGAACCTCCGACCGGGGTTATGCGTTTCAATCCCTTATAGGTAGAGTAAAAACAAAGTGTCTGTTTACACTGATTACGTCATTGAACAGTTGTTTTAATCCCTTATAGGTAGAGTAAAAACCCTGATGTTCAGGTATTGACAGATTTGTTCAAAGTTGTTTTAATCCCTCATAGGTAGAGTAAAAACATGTTGAAGTCCTTTTTGTTCTGGCTGTTCTTGTCGTTTTAATCCCTTATAGGTAGAACAAAAACTTGTAGAGGACTATTTTACGAATCGCAATAAATAAGTTTTAATCCCTTATAGGTAGAACAAAAACTGACTGCGAATGAACTCTCCCATCGAATTTTGGAACGGTTTTAATCCCTTATAGGTAGAGTAAAAACTCGCTACTGCTAGTCAAAGAGCCAGCGAGTATTACGGGTTTTAATCCCTCATAGGTAGAGTAAAAACGCTTGGTTCCGCTAGATGTCTCTTTGGCTGTTTGCGGTTTTAATCCCTCATAGGTAGAG
>JGI24709J26583_10003210_pt1 | contig 13008 bp, 19 predicted proteins | sample BioPla2DNA1_FD_26583 | JGI IMG/M metagenome (IMG submission 26583) | reverse complement strand
AGATTTTGATAATTATAAGTAATTTATAAAAATAATGCGTGAAAACTTTGTTTTTTTATGTATTGTTTTTATAATTATATAAAAATAATATAAATAGGAGTGATTTAAATGAATAAAGTAATTCTAACTGGATCAGTTGCTACCGAACCTANAAAAATAACAGAAAAGGTNACAATAATTAACATGGTAGCAATAGGAGAGTATTCACCTGCACTAGGAAAAAACATAACNGATCTTGTACCAGTAAAAGTCACGGGGAATAAGGCAAAGTATGCCTTGCAAGCANAGGTAGGACAACAAATTGAAGTTNTCGGAAAAATGGGCAGCAAAAAAGTAAATGAAAACTTCTACTGTGATGTNATTGCAAAAACTTTAAGNCTAGGACATACATCTTTAAAAAAGAGGGAAGAAGAATAGTTCTTATAATAATTTCATTCATCTGCTTTTCGAAAAGCAGATGAATGAAATGTTTGAGATTAATAAGAGAGGTGATAGTGTGATTTATACATTTTGGTCAGTCAATGGCGGCGTAGGAAAAACAACTCTAGCAAGTAATGTTGCTTTAAAAACAGCAATAAAATATCCGGAAGCTAAAATAGCTCTTTTGGACTTTAATTTATTTAATCCAGATATAGATTTATATATGGGTATTCCTAATAAAGATTTAAAACATATGCTAGATTTTTTTCTAAAAAATGAAATAAATTTTGAAAANATTTCAAAATATATGCTTGAATATAAAGAACAGAAAAATTTAAAAATTTTAACTGGCCTATATGATATTAACTTTTTTGACAAATTAAATGCAGAGCATTTTTCTTTATTGTTAGAATATTTAAAGAAAATGTTTGATTATATTTTCATTGATATAGATAGTTCTTTGAATATTGATGCAACCTTTATATCTATTTGCAATAGCGATAAGCTATTGATAGTAGGAGAACCTCAATATACTACCATAAGAAATATAAACAGATATAAACAAGAAGTTTTACAAAAAATGGGAATTAAAAATGAAGATATAGAGATTATAGTAAATAAATATGAAAGTTTTTTAATTAGTAAAAGTGAGTTTTCTCATGTGTTTGGAAACAATATTTTTTATATACAAAAAAGCAACTTAATAAAACAGAGTACTAATAATGGAGTACCTTTCGTTTTATCTAAAAATAAAAAACTAAGAAAAACAATAGAGACCATAGAATCTCTTATTGAAAAAATTATAGTTGGGAAGGAGGACTAATAAATGGGTACAATAAACTTCCTTGAGGAAGCCTATTATGCAAGACTTAAAAAAGATGCAGTTGAAAAAATAAACATAAGTCAACTCAATGAGTTGATAGAAGATATTGTTTCTAAAATAATAAACGAGCATTCTACGATTGTAAGTGGAATCAAAAATAAGGTTTTAAAAAAGAACGTTTTAGAAACAAAAATTGTTGAAATATTAGATACTAAAAATGTGTCAATTCCAAATATTTCACGAAAAGACTTGATTAAGAAAATAATGGATGAAATTTTTGGATATTCTATATTGCAAAAATATATAGAAGATCCTGATGTTAACGATATTATGGTAAATGATTATGATTGTATTTATATTAGAAAAAATCTTACTGATATAAAAATATCAGAAAGGTTTAGGGATAAAAATCATTATTTGCAATTTCTATATAAAGTATGTGCTTTTATAGGAGAAAAATTAAATGAGTCATCTCCACAGGTAGATGGGAATGATGATAATTACGGGTTACGTATAAATATCACTATTTCTCCCATCAATACCTATAATCCTTCCTTAGTTATAAGAAAAAGACACAAACATTTTCCTTTGGAATATATACTTAATCAAGGAAACATGTCGTCAGATATGTATGACACTTTTAATTTAATGGCTAAAGTAAATAGTAGAGTTATATTTGCTGGACAATTAGAATCAGGAAAAACAACTTTATTAAATAGTTATTTGAATCTTATAGATAAAAGAACAGTTATTATGGAAGATACCCCTGAACTGTTTACAACCAATAGCAATACAATATATCAAAAAACAGTTAAAGGAGATGGAAAAGAATCTGTTAAAGTAACGTTGGCAGATTTAGTTAAAAATTTTAGACGAACTAACGCTCTTATGCCTGTTGTGGGAGAGGTTCGTGGAGAAGAAGCAGTAGAATTGCTTGATCTGTTTAATACAGGATTTACTTGCGGAGCTTCATCTATACATGCTAATTCTGTAGAAGATGTAGTAAATCAGTTAATATTTCAAATTAAAGCATCAGGCAAGCTTGGTGTGGATAGGGAAGAGTTAGAGGAATATATAGGTCGTACTATAGACATGATTGTATACATGGAAAAAAGGAAAGTAATTGAAGTAACAGAGATATATTACGATAAAAAATTAATATTTCATCCATTACATAAGTTTGAAATACAAGAAGAAACCGCAAATACTTTAAAAGGTGAATTCAAAAACTTGAATCCTTATTCTAAAAAAATGCAAGATAGGATAAGAAGAGCGGGATTAATAAATAACATTCCAACCCATATGTTGAAATAAGTAAAGGAGGTAAGTGCGACATGCAAAATTTTATACAAAATCCATCAACTATGAAAATATTGTTTGGAATTTTGTCAGTTTCAATATTTGTAACGGTTATTATTTTTATGCTATTTGTAAAAAAAATAAAAGACAATAAGAATAATATTGTAGCAAGAATATCAAGATTTAATAAAGAAATGTATGAAGATACATTAAAGAAAATACAAAAAAGAAATGCAACTAAAAATTTATACGAGCATATAAACTTACTTTTATCCCGTTCACAACTTAAATATACTTTAAAATTAAATTTTTGGGTTTTTGCAATAATAACTTTATTGAGTTTTTTTGTAGGATTATATAGTTTCATAGATATAACTAACGATTATTTAACTTCTTTGTTGGTGGGTATAGGATGTGGTTTTGTTCCCTATATTGCAGTTGAAGTAATTGCATCAATAAAAGGAAAACAAATTAAAAATCAGATTCTTACACTTATTCCTGTTTTAATGAATAATACAAAATTAACATCAGGAGATATATTTCAAGCCATTAAAAAAACAATAGCCAAAACAAAAGAACCTATAAAAATTTATTTAGAAGAGTTTGTAGCAGAATACGAAGCAGGTTTAAAAATAGAAAAATGTTTTGAAAACATAAAAAACAAAGTAATGGATTATAGATTTACAAGACTTATGGATGCTCTAGAAATACATTTGTTTAAGGGAGGAAATACAATTGTTACTTTAAATAGTATGCAAAAAGAATTTTTAGCAAGGGAAATAGAAGAAGATAGACGAAAAAAAGAAACATTTGCTAATGTTTTAGGAGTTTATCTAACGGTGCTTGCCAATATAGTAATCGTTTTTCTAATGAGTAAAATTATGCCTGAAGTTGTATTAGAGCTAAAATCTTCATACAAAAACAACATATTGCTTGCAGTTATATTAACACTTATAAGCTTGTTTATGGCTTACAAAGCAACAAAAGTTGGGAAAAAATAAGGAAAGAGGTGAAGATATGTTGACATCTTTTTTTAAAAATGTGTCGAAAAATATAAATATTTTTTCATTGCAAATAAATTTTAAAATATTATTACTGATAGGAATACCTTTATTAAGTATTTGTATTTTTTTCTTGACATATATAGTTTTTAGAAAACTTTCTATTCAAAAAAGATTAGAAAAGAGAAATATTCGTATTAACAATAGTAGTTTAAAAAAATATAATTTACTGAACAAATTAGTAGATCATTTTGATAAAGAAAAGATAGAACTAAAACTTATTCATTCAGGAAACATTATAGGCTTAAACAATGTAGAAACATATTTTGTATATCGTATAATTTTTACTATTGTAGGATTAATACTAGGATTGTTTCTGTATAATCCACTTAGTATATTGAGATCAGTACTTGTAATAATATGCTGTGGGTTATTAGGGTTTTTAACTTTAGATTTAATATTACATAAAAGTAAGCAAAAACGAATAAGATCCATAAAAGAGCAGCTGCCAATATTTTTGATTAGTTTTGATAACTATACAAAGGCAGGATTATTGTTTGACGATATTATAGATACAATGTTTGTTATGGTTAAAGGTGATTTAAGAAAAGAATTGATTCGTTTTAATGTTTCATATTCTCTCTCAAAAGATTTTGAAGGAAGTATGAAAGAATTTACAAAAAGATTAGGCTTTATAGAAAGCGAAGAAATTGAAATTAAAATGAGACAATGTTATTATTCTGGTATTTACGATGATGTTTTAACAAATGAGAAAGAACTAATTGAGAAAAAAGTAATAAATGATATAAAAAAAGAAACAGAAATGTATAGCTTGTATTTGGTTTTTGCAATGTCTCTTACTATTATAAATATATTTTTATTGGTTATTATGCCTTTGTTAGGAGTAGCAAGAGAAGGATTGAAATTTTTGAAAATTTAAACTTATTAAGAATTTGATTTAGTTTTACAAAATAATTATAATTCAGTATGAAAAAGCTTAATTATTAATTATTTTGTTTTAGATAAAAGTAATTAATAAAAAGAAAGTGAGGAGATGTTTTTATGAAAAAACTTTTTAGAAAAAAAGGAGACGCTTTGTCTGGGGTTATTCTAGCGATAGTATTTATTATTATTGTATTACTCACAATTCCCGCATTTAGGGGAATTCAGAATGATAATACATCTGCAACAAGTGCCATTTCTAAAACAAATATAGACTTCGTTAATGAAGGGCTTAGAGATGCAGGGGGAACAGCAGGATATGACCTAGATACCGAACAATGGGGTATAACAGAAGCACAAGGCATAAATTAATCCTTTACGCCTTTAAGGTTAGGGGTAGTTCCAGAAAAGAAAGTGTCTATATAAACACTTTCTTTTCTTTATTTTAAAAATAAAAAGGGGTAAAAAAACAGGTGTAAAATTGAGTTTTGCAAAAAAAGTTTTTATAATACTACAAAGCAAAGGTTTATAAAAAAATAAAGGAGAGGTGATAACCAATGTTTAAAAAACTTTTAAGAAAAAGAGGGGCTTTATCTGGAGTTATGTTTGTTGTTATCATGCTTGTTTTAGTTTTGTTATGTGTTCCTTCTTTTAGGGCACTCATGGCAGATAATGGACAAGCATCTGAAAACGTAGGTACACAAATAAAAAATATAACAACTCCTTAAAAAATTGTAAAGGAGGGAGCAAAATTATGAAAAACAAAAAAGTGTCTTGCAAGGGAAATATAAGTACAGTTATTGCAGCTATAATAGGAGTACTCTTGTTATGTAGTATATTTTACCACTATTTTTTCATTAATTTAGATTTAGAAAGATATAATATAATCAATCAATATGCAAGAGATATTTTATTAGTTAGCGAGACAAAAGATTATATTGAAAAAGATTATTTAGAAACTTCTCTTGACAATTTAGAGCGAAGAATAGTAAAAAAAGATGACGAATTTGTAAACATGTATATAACTATTAATGAAGAGCATTATGATGTCAGAAACATGCCAAATCTTATTCAAACAGATTTTGGGGAAACCATTGAAATTTCAATAGAATACCATTATAAACCTCAGCGATTAGATTTTAGTGGAAAACTTGTACCAACAAGAAAAGAAGTTGAAATGGAAATAATGGGAGTTACCCTTACTACAATTTCTAAAAATAGGGGGGTAAGTGATGGTTAGGAAAAAAGGTGGTATTTCTACAACAGTTTTTACAATACTTATTATTATGGTAATCGTTGTAGGCTTGTTGGTTTTTTTAGAAACTAAGACATTAGATATTAAAAGAAGAAATATCCACAATGCTGTAATAGGTGCTAATTTGGCACTATATACCGTCATAGAACAAGGAGATAAAACAGCTTTGCTATATACCTTCAGCGATTTACAAAACTATATTTTAAACCCTAGTACCATACCTCAAGAAAAAAGAAACGAGATAATAAATTTAGCAACATCAGAGTATTTTCCACAAGGAGAAAAATATAAGTCTGTTTATATAGAAAAAACCAAAGCTATTGATGTGTTTAAGGAATATCTTTGCAAAAACTTAAATTTAATAGAACAGGAAAACAATGTTTTTGTTTCGGCTAATGAAAATAATTTAAATTTTATTAAACAAATAGAATTAAAAGAATTTTTTATACACAACGCTCTTTCAGATTGGGATGAAGATAAAAATGTTGAAAGTAATGATATTAAAAATAATAGATATACAGGAGTACACGTATATCTCGAAGCAGAAATATATAATGGAGTTAAAATTTACGGATTTAAAGGTACGACTATAGTACCTATTCATATAGATACAGATATAACACTATTTAGATTTACATAATAACAATAATAAAAATTAGGAGTGATTTAAATGAATAAAGGATTAGTTTTTACAATAATTATCTCATTATTAGTAACAACTTTAACTATTGTAGGTATATTATATTCCATAGACAATATGTCAAAACCACCAGAGACTATAGCTGTTGCTGTATCAACGAAAGATATTCAAGCAGGAGTTATATTGCAACCAGATATGTATGAGTATGTTGAAATACCCATAANTGAACANATTAGTACATACNTAACAAAAAAGAATGTTGAAGAAAAAAAGAAGGATGGCAGCATAGTTTTTGTTAAAAAAGATTTATTACAAGGAAAAGAAGTAACAGAAAATATATATAAAGGAGAGAAAATCCTTAGTACTAGAATAAGTAATTTTGTATCTTTACAAGAAGATGAAAGCGACGAAATACTTTATGATAGTACTGGATTAAGAAGAATGACTTATACAGCACAAGGGGTTCAAAACTTAGCAGGGCAATTAAAAGCAGGTGATAAGGTAGATTTTTGGCTAAGATACAGGCTTCAGGACAAAGAAAATAAAGACTCTATAATTGTAGTTGATAAAATCCTAAGCAATGTCTTAGTTGTAAAGGCATTAAATAGTAGTTCTCAAGAAATCAAAAATAAAAATGAAGTATCTACAACAGTTGAATTACTTCTTACTCAGGAAGAAATTCAGGAATTTATTAAATACAGAGATCTAGGAAAAATTACACTTGTTAAAGTTCCTCCCGATGCAAATGTAGGTAATGAAAAAGAAATTACAAGAAAAAGAATGTCTATGAATGATTTGATTTGGGATGTCTTATCAATGGAAGAAGACGAGATGAATAAAGAACAAATTGTTAAGGATGAAGATCAAAAAGAGAATGTCGATAAATATTATATAGATGAAAATGAGGAGTAGTCATTTAAAAAAAGGTTTCTATTTATAGAAACCTTTTTTTTAACAACAGATAGTCCAATATTTTTTATTAGAAATGTCTAGCAAGCCTAAGGCTTGTTTTTCTTCTCCTCCAAAATTAATACCTATTTTATTTTCACTTATATTTTTGGAAAAAGGGTTATCTCCAAAAATAAATACATTCCCTGATTCTATTTTTTTCTCATCAATTTCTGTATGCGAAAAAAAGAAATTTTTATATTTTGCATAAAGTTTTAAGTTTTTGAAAAATTCTAAATGTCGCATTTTTACTAAAGGATGGTCGTCATACCAAAAAAGGATATTGTTTTTTGTATGACATAATTCTTCTTCGCTAAGATGATGTTTTTTAAGAATTGCATCAATATATAATTGTTCTCGTTTTCCTCTTAAAATTACAGCACCTTGTTGTTGAAGTTTTATGCATTCTTCTACAACCTCTATGCTTTTTGGACCAAAGTCAATAAGTTCTCCGAGTATAAAAAGTTTATCTTTACAAGGATTATACTTTGCCTCCTTTAAAAGAGTTATAAACTGGTCAAAATAACCATATATATTTCCAATAGTTAATATTCTCATATTTTCCTCCTAATTTTTTTTAATATTTTCGCAAAAAACAAATATCATTGTTAAAACGCATATTTTTAGATATAAGGCACTTTGTGTCTAATAAACCATAGGACATTAAGAGTGTATCAAAAACTGATTTGGAGCAAAATTAAGGGCTTGATATTTTTACAGAATGTTTATTTTTTCCAGATGCAACCTATTCTAATTCTAACTCATTTATAAATTTATATTTTGAATACCACGTTGAATTTTTATAAATTTCATCATTTAATTTATTAATAGCTGCATATAACTTAGGATAAGCCAACATTAACATAACATATTTATTTTGTCCCGATTGTCTAGTTCCGATAAAATCACCAGGCCCTCTTATTTCTAAATCCCTTTTAGCAATTTCAAAACCATCAGATGTTTGACACATAATCTCTATTTTTTTATCATCTTTTTTAAGAGATTGAAGTATGCAATAAGATTGCCAATTACTACGCCCGACTCTTCCACGCAATTGATGTAATTGAGCTAAACCAAAACGCTCTGCATTTTTTATAACCATAACAGTAGCATTTGGAATATTTACTCCTACTTCTATTATAGTAGTTGACACCAAAATTTGAGTTTTATTATTAGCAAAGTCCTTAATTTCTTTTTCAACTTCTTCTTTTTTCATTTTTCCAGAAATAAATGATATTTTAATTTCTGGGAACTTTTCAAAATAGTTTTTGACTTCTTTGTAGGTTGCATTTGCTGACTTTACTTCTGCCATTCTTTCTGATGAAGAATCTTCGATTATGGGACAAACAATATAGCATTGTCTGTTTTTTTGTATTTCTTTTAGCAAAAACTCATATATTTTTTCGCATTTTTCTACTTTGTAAGTTTTTACAACCTTTCTACCTTGGGGTCTTGTTTTTATAGTTAAAACTTGTGTGGATTCTCCATACAAAATCATAGACAAAGTTCTGGGAATAGGAGTAGCTGACATGGTAATGAAGTGAGGTCGATTATGTTTTTCAATCAATTTTTCCCTCTGAACTACCCCGAATCTATGTTGTTCATCTACTATCATCAATCCCAATCTTTTAAATAGTACATCTTTTTGTATAATAGCATGAGTTCCTACAACTATTTGAATTTCTCCCAATTCTATTGATTTTAAAATTTCTTTTCTTTCTTTTGTTTTTAATTTTCCTGACAAATATCCTACTTTAAAAGGAGTATCTTTTAATATTTTTTTTAATTCACTGTAATGTTGTTGTCCTAAAACTTCTGTCGGGACCATCATACAGCTTTGATAATTATTTTCGGCCATCAATAACATCATGAAAATAGCTACTATTGTTTTTCCTGAACCTACATCTCCTTGGATAAGAGTATTAAGCTGTTTTTTTTGTTTTATTACAGAAAACATATTTTTTAAGCATTCTTTTTGATCCTTTGTTAAATCAAATGGAAGTTTATTATATAACATTTTCCATGTTTTAAAGGAGCTGATAGGATAAGCTGTTTTTTTCTTGTTTATTGTGTTTAATCTTTTTAATTGAAAATTGAACACAAATAAATCGTCAAAAATAAATCTTTTTTTTGCATCTTTGATATTTTCAAAACTTTGTGGAGCATGAATGTTTTTAAAAGCATCATATTCACTAATTAAATTAAAACTTTTCTTTATTTTGTCTTCTAAATAATCCTTAGTATTAATTAATTTTAAGGAATCTTCTATTATTTTTTTTAAATATTTATCTGACATTCCTTTTATTTTACTATAAACAGGTATGATTTTTTGCAGTTTTGATATATTAGAACTAAACTCGAAAGGAAATATTTTTTTCATATTATAATATTTTGCATCTATTATTGTACGTCCACAAAAAATATATTTTGTGCCTGGTTTTAACATATTATAAACATATCTCTGATTAAACCAATAAGCATTTATTATATTTTTATTTTCATCAAGTATTTTAGCATGAATATGTTTTTTATGAAGCTTAATTTCCATAACTGTTCCTATTATAGAGCAAATATTGTTGTCCTGAATGTTTTCAAAGTTAATTATTGGTTCTCTAAAATCATAATATTTGTATGGAAAATATTTTACTAAACTTTCTATACTGTAAATATGTTTTTTGTTTAATTGATTTATTTTTTGTTTGGGAATACCTAATAATTCAAGTTCCATTTGGATTTTTAAATACCTCCTTGTGTTAACAATATTTTTTATTTTAAAATTTAAAAGCCTTCTTTTATTTCAAAATTCCAAAAAAATTACTTTAATATCTTATTTTATTTAAATAGTATTTTTCAAATTTAGATTTGCTTTAAATAATAAAACGTGAAATTTTTTATTAAAAAGGTGTTATATTGTAATATATAAAATAACACCTTTTAAATAGGAGGTCCTTATGAAACAAAAAATATTTTATTTGTTATTCTTTATACTTATATGTTTTTTCTCAAATAGTACTTTTATTAAGAACCCTGCGAAAACATNNNCTATATATAATAAGCCTATGCCTAAAAACACTAGTCTTTTTGCTTCAGTAAAAAATCACAAATTTAACTATTATCAAAATTTACCTGTTTTGAATAATAACTCTGACATAAGCATCAATGGTTATAAACCTTCTTTTATAAAGCCACTAAAATTAGAAAAATTAAAAAAAGAAAAAGAAGAAAAAGAAAAAGAAAAATTAAAAAAAGAAAAAGAAAAAGAAGAAAACAAAGTTGTTTTAACCCTTGATGAAAGAAATTTGCTAGAAAGATTAGTAGAAGCAGAAGCCGGTGACGAACCTTATGAAGGTAAACTTGCTGTAGCAACAGTAGTTATTAACAGAATGCAATATAGTGAATGGTGTCCAGACACAATACATGGGGTAATATATCAGAAAAATCAGTTTTCTCCTGTTAATAATGGAACAATACATAATACACCTTCGGAAGAGTCAATAAAAGCAGTAAGTGAAGTAATAGATGAAGGATATAGAAGTTTTGGTCCAGAAATATTGTTTTTCTTAAATCCAAAAATAGCAACGGATAAATGGATCATAAATAATAAAACATTTGTCTCAATTATAGGGCAGCATCATTTTTATAAGTAATTATATTTATAGCTACCTGTAGGCTTGTGAAAAATCCTCAAGTAGCTATAATATTTTTGGGTACTATCCCGACCACCACATTCGCAAATTTCCCTGTCCTGCGGGTTCTCATGTCCACAAACCATACAATACTCTTTTTCAAATAATTGGGCTTTTATCATATATTTACACCTCTAATCATTCATTTTATTAGATATTTCTATTTCTTTTAGTACAACACATAAAACACCCCCAAATCAATAGGGGGTGCTGTACTTTTTTAAAGTTTGATTATCTTGCAGATACCGCTACTTTCTTGCTCTTTGATTGTCCTCAGATAATTCTCTTTGCCATCCTCATAGCCTATCTTGTCACCATATACAACTCCTTTGTACTTCTTTCCTTTGCCATAGTCCACTATGATTACATCTCCGAATTTCAAATCATCCGTTTCTTCTATGAGTTTGAAAAAATACCTTGTGTATTTTCACTTGCTTTGTTGGTTAATTTCTGTAGAGTATAATAACTATTTCCTAAACTTGCTTCTTCATCCTTATCTTGGCTTGTCCACTGTGTTCTGTCTTCAGGTAATGAAGCAACAAAATTATCCCATTCCTCTTTCGCCACATAATAAAAAAAAGGACATGTATCGGCTGATACACATCCTTTTGGGCATTTAAATTATTCAATAATATAGATTGCTGCCTTGCCGTTTCTGAGCATCCATTCAAGTTCCTCAAGCAATTCAATATCTTTCATAATTCTTGGCTCTTTATTCTCAATTTTAGTATCTAATTCCGCTAATTTTCTTGTACCGTCTTTGGTCAAAGAAAAGTCACATTGGATTGATGAAATCATGTCATTAAATTTGTTTGTTCTTTTCATCGTGTTACCTCTCCTTGTCTAATCTACTACCTTTGCTTCACTTCCGCATATGGCACATCTCCAGATATTATCTTTACTGGGAAAATTGGATACTTCTAAACAGTCTGCTGCTACTTCCAAAAAATCGCCATTCTCATTTACTTTCCATTCTTGTACGACATGTGCAGTTGTATAGAATTGTTTATGATTTTTATCTTTTGGACAGGTTGCTTTCATATTATTCCTCCTTAAATTTATAAATGGATAATGTTTTCAGTACAAGGTCCCAATTTGCCTTCTCTACCTTTTCCTCCTTCAAAATGCTTTTTTATGCTATATACTTTATCGTAGAAATGTCTATTACTGTCATATTTTGGACAATGAGGATTGGCTGGTCCGCCGCAGGTCAGAGTCCAGCCCTTTGGATGCATCTGTTCATGGAACCACTTATAAAATTCATCGGTGTCTTTACTTTTATAATAAATGGTTCCTACTGCACTACATTGGAAACCGCATTCCAGAACATAATCTCCATCTATAACAGAACGAGTACACAAAAGAATCTCTACCATGAAATACCTCCTTACATATATGAAATAAAAGTGCTATTATGTATAAGATATTTCATTTAAAGATTCAAAATCAAGTAAATATTGATGTGGTTTAATTAAGCAAGCATTTACCTCTTAAAACGAAAAGTCAATTCAATTATTTCAACATTTGAATCTTCGGGCTCCCTATATAAATCTTCTGGGTTTAATATTTGATATAGAAACATTTTAACAAATGCTTTGTGTGCTGGAACCTTTCAAATTTATTTCTATAGAAATAATCATTTTCTTTTTCCATATCCTTGTAATTTATAATTCCAAGTTTAAGTTGAATGGCTGTATCCTCTACTTCATTAATTGTTTTTATCTGCTAAAACCCCCCATATAATAGGACTAAACAACCATGAATTCCTAAATTCAATTACTTCGTAACCCTTGTACCCCTTATCCATAACCCATAAACTACTTCTACTCATAAAATCCTCGCTTTCCGTGTATATTTATACCCTATATACATAATTATTAAATTTTTGTAAACAAACTACCATTGATAAATTCATTAAACTTCTTGGTGTTTTTCCACTATGAAGTTTAATGAATGTATTAAAATCTTTGCATTTTTGGCGTTTTAAATCCCAC
>JGI24709J26583_10003203_pt1 | contig 13024 bp, 4 predicted proteins | sample BioPla2DNA1_FD_26583 | JGI IMG/M metagenome (IMG submission 26583) | reverse complement strand
TTTTATTCTGTCAAATGGCACTAATTTCAGCCGATTTAATGATGAGTAACCTTTGCCAAAATCATCTATGGCTATTTTTACTCCTAGTTCCTTAAGTTTGTACAGTTTTTTAAGCACATCCTCAGGATCTTTTGAGAACAGGCTTTCAGTTATTTCAAGCTCAATATATTTTGGATTTACCCCGCTTTCCTCAATGATTTTTCTGAAATCGTCAATAAAACTTTCTTCTTGGAATTGCACAACCGATAAGTTTACAGAAACACGAAGCGGTTGAAATCCTCTAGCAACCAGCCTGTTATGCTCTTGCAGAGCGTTTTTCAGTACCCAGAGCCCCACATCATATATTAATCCTGTTTGCTCAAGTATAGGTATAAATCTATCAGGCGGTATTCTTCTGCCGTCTATTGTCCACCTTAGCAAGGCTTCAATTCCGGCGGTTTTTCCTGTGCTACAGCTTATCTGAGGTTGAAACTCCAGAAAGAATTCTTCATTTTCCAACGATTTAAAAAGCCTATTCGTAATCAATGTGCTTTCCGCAATATTACTTTCCAGCTGTTCTGTATAGAAAACAATCTTCTCATTAGTACTACTCGCTTCATATCTTGCAAGGTCAGCATTCTTCAAAAGAGTATCAACATCTCTACCATCTTTCGGATATACAGATATGCCCATATTTACAACAACAAATAAAGCTTCTATTCCAGTCTCTGTTAATACAGGACGAGAAAAAGAACCAAGTAATCTATTGGCACAGTCCTCTATCTGTTCATTATTTTTTACATTAGGCAGAACAACAACAAAATCCCCATCACCTGTCCTTGCAATATCGCAACAACCATCTAACTGTTTTTCGAGTTTCTGTGCAGATTTTATAACCACCTGGTCTCCTATGCTATGACCATAGGTATCATTAATTATCCTTAGGTTCTCAAGTTCAATGTTAATAATGGCGATTTTTTCTGTTCCTATTCTTTCACCAATAATTTGCTTAAGCCTTTTTTTAAGCATATTACTGTTGGGAAGCTTTGTTGTTTCATCAATATAGGCATAATTATAAAGCATTTCCTCGTATAAAGTCTTTTTCCTTGCATCTCCCATTATATTTGAAATAATTTTTAAAAAGTTTAAGCGATTTTCCGCGAGATTTTTATCAATATTCCTTTTATATTCAACAACAAATACTCCTCTTATTTCATTATCAGTTTCTATCGGCATTGCATAAAAAGATTTTATTCCCCTTAAGATGAAATAATCCTTATGCCTTTCAGCTATTTCATATGTAATATTTGTGGTATCTTCACACATAATGATAGTTTTTTGCTCAATCAGAGACAAAAACAAGGGTGAATCTTTTAAATTGAATTTCATTCCAGACTTATAGAAAAACGACTCAATCTCCATATCTTTAGCATACATATTAAGAATTGTTGCTTCTTTGTACTCCTTATCTATTTCGACAAAGAATGCCTGATCAAATTCAAGTATTTCGCTAGCCATTTGAAACATATAATCTATTTTTTCATGAACATTTTCAGTATTTAACGAAATAAAACTAGTAGAAATTCTTTCTAGTGCTTCTTGCTCTCTAGCTATTCTCTGATACCCTTTTATCTTTAAAGCATATTCTCTTGTCAGATGTATTGCAGCAAAAAAAGTAAGCAGAATTATAAAAATTCTTGTCATATATTCATTCGCATCTATGATTACAGGGATTTCCGGACGGGTTATCCAAAAAACAATTTGAATAATTACACAAAATACAGTAAAGACAAATGCATTGGTTCTACTATCAAGAATTACAGTATACAGTAAAAATAATGCGTATAATGCCCACACTGTTAAGCCTCCTACATGGCGGTCTTTTGCCATAAAATAGAAAAAGCTAAGTGCGCATATAAATAGGAATATATTATTCTGAATGTTATGTTTTTTCGTTAAGAAAGGTATTAAGCTTACAACTACTGCCATTGCCAGCAAAGACGCAGAAAGTAAAAGCTCATATTCAAAGGCTCTCTTCATGCCAAAATATCCTACCAAAAAGGATATTGCACTACCAAGCGTAAAAATTACCGCTGCCATTTTGAACAAACGGTCACGGTCTCCTTCCATTGAACTATCGAATGCAGTAATTATGATTGGTTCCTGTTTTCTTTCAAGAAGCAGCCCGAACTTTCTCGATGCTAAAAACAATGTTGTTATGGGAACCATCAAAAACACGATAGTCAGTTTAGGAAAATATTTTATTCCAAATAACGCAGGCAAAGTTTCTGTTGCCACCCCCAAGAATAAGGGAAATATAATGGATATTAATAGATATGTTACCTGCCGTTTAAGGCGAGTATTTGGTTCAATTTTTATCCACCAACGAATAAGTACTATAAGACTTGCAACCACAAATACAGAGTAATATGCAATAAACCAAATTTCCCATATATCAAGAGGAGTTGTGTTTAACCATCCGAAATCGGTCCACACCATTTTGTATTGTTCCTCTGTATGATATCCATAGGGTCCAAACAGAAAAACATTTATAAAAGCAGGTATATAAATTAATAGGTGTAAAATACCCTTGTTTAATCGAATTTCGGTTTTTGTTAAAATCAGTACAAAGTGGAAAAAAAAGCTGTAAAAAACTCCCCAACCGAGAACGGAAATAGATGCAAACAAAGCACTCACTTCCGCTGAAGGAGCTGAAGTTGAAATAGAAAATGCAAATGCCCAAATCGCCATTGAACTGGTTGTAAATACATATAACCTGTTAACATAGCTTTTTACGTTAATAGCCAGCATGTATGCACCAAAAACCATATAAAAGCAACCACAGATGTATAATATTATTGATATAATGACATCATATTTCATGATCTTATCCTCCTTTTACCATCAACAATACACCACTGGCACCTATGATTATACACAGGTATAACATCTGCTCAAACTTTTTATTGGAGCTAAGCTTTCTATTGTAAAATTAGGTAACTCCGTTGATGATGAAAGTTGCACCATATCAAATTTAGTTCCATTGCAAAGACCAAATAATACAGCTGTAATTGCAGTTTTAAAATACACTACATATGCCAATATTACATAGATAACTTGCTTAGCTATAGAACACTCTAATGCACACTCACAAATCAACTAATCTTCTCCTTAGGTTCTAGAAATAGTTAAAATAGGTTCCAAACATATTTTGACACATCTTATCCTAATTCGTCAAATATTAGTTGAATCTTTCATTTTCAAGAAATTCTTCCAGCGCTTCAACAGACAGCGGCCTTGAATAATAGTACCCTTGTATTTCATCGCAGTCTATGCTTATTAAAAAATCCGCCTGTTCTTTTGTCTCTACACCTTCAGCTGTAACACCCACCATGAAAGATCTAGCTAATTGAATAATACTTTCCGTTACGGGAGCTTTATTTTTTGATAAATCCATATGATCTATGATTGCTTTATCTATTTTTATTCTATCAAAAGGCACTACATTCAATCGATTTAATGATGAATATCCTTTGCCAAAATCATCTATAGCTATATTTACTCCTAACTCCTTAAACTCATACAGTTTTTCAATTATTTCCTTAGGATTTTTAAAGAAAAAACTTTCTGTAATTTCCAGCTCAATATATTTCGGGTTTACATTGTTCTCTTTTATTATTTTTGTAAAATCAAGAATTAAATCTTCATTTTGAAATTGTACAACCGACAAGTTTACAGAAACACGAATAGGCGGAAATCCTTTTGAAATCAGCCTGTTATGCTCTTTAAGCGTCTGTTTCAGCACCCATAGCCCAACATCATAAATTAAACCCGTTTGCTCAAGTATAGGAATGAATCTATCCGGCGGTATTATTTCACCGTCATTTGTCCATCTAAGCAAGGCTTCAATTCCTGCGGTTTTTTCCGTATTACAGTTAATCTGAGGTTGAAACTCTATGAAAAACTCTTCGTTTTCCAAGGAATTGAAAAGCCTGTTCATTAGCAAAGTGTTTTCTGAAATATGGTTTTCCATTCGTTTTGTATAGAAAACAACCTTCTCATTATTATTCTTCGCCTCAAATCTTGCTAGGTCAACATTTTTCAAAAGAGTATCTACATCTCTTCCATCATCAGGATACAAAGATATACCCATATAAACAACCACAAATAATGCTTCTATTCCTGTATCAGTAAGTATAGGACGAGAAAAAGAAGCAAGCAATTTGTTTATACACTCTTCAATTTGTTTACGGCTTTTTACATTAGGCAGAACAACAACAAACTCTCCATCGCCTGTCCTTGATATATTACAGCATCCCCCTAACTGTTTTTCAAGAAGCAACGCTGATTTTTTAACTACCTGCTCTCCTATTTGATGACCAAAGGTATCATTAATCATCCTTAGATTATCAAGCTCAATGTTTATTAAGGCTATTTTCTCAGGCCATTTTCTGTTGTTAATACTTTGCTCCAGCCTTTTTACAAGCATATTGCTGTTAGCAAGCTTTGTGACTTCATCGAAAAAAGCAAAATTATATAATCTTTCTTCGTACAATGTCTTTTTTCTGCCATCTCCCAATATATTTGCAATTATTTTCAATATATTCAATCTGCTTTCTACGATGCTGATATCGTCAATCTGATAATTGTATTCAGCGACAAGTACTCCTTCTATTTGGTCTTCGACCATTATTGGTACTGCAAAAAAAGAATCTACTCCTCTTGACTTGAAATATTCTATTTGATTTCCGGCTTCATCAAATGAAATATTCTTAGTATCTTCACAAACTATTGTTGTTTTTTCTTCTATTAAAGACTTAAACATAGATAAATCATTCACTTTAAATGTAAGTCCCGGGCAATAGGGAAATGACTCTCCCTCAACATCATCCACATACATGCTAAGAATGGTTGCATCTTCGTGATTCTCGCTAAATTGGAATATAAACGCTTGATTAAACGCAAGTATTTCTACAGCCATTTCAAACATTCTACCTATTGTTTCTTTAGCATTTTCGGTATTTATTACTATAAAACTGGAAGAAATGGTTTCTAGTACCTCTTGTTCTCTAGCAATTCTTTTATAATTCTTTGTCTTTAAAGTATATTCATTCGTCAGATAGTACACAGTGATATATGAAAGTATAATAATAAATATTCTTGTAACATACTCATTTATGTCGATAATTACAGTTACTTTAGGGTAGAGGAAACTTAAAACCAGTTGAATTACTATATTAAATACGGTAAAGATAAAGACACTGGTTTTATCATCAAGAATAATGCTAAACAGCAAGAACAATATATATAATGCCCACGTCGTTAGCGCTCCTATATTAGCGTCTTGTATAACAAAAAACATCATGGCTAACACAGCCACTCCTAAAAATAATATATTTTGAGTAGTGTGTTTTTTCGTTATATGCGGTATAAATCTTATAAATACCGCCAATAACAATATTGATCCGGCTAGCAGTAGTTCATTTTCTAATGGCTTTTTCATACCAAAATATCCTATCAAAAAGGATATTGCGGCACCTATTTCAAATATTACTGTTACATTTTTAAATAAACGCGCTCTATCATCAGTTATATCTTCTGAAGGACCCTCTAACAGGAATGTTTTCCTAAATTTTTTAAGTTCCCCTGATTCTTTCAATCTTCTAAACAACATTATCGTAGGAACTAACAGAAATATAACTGTCAATTGAGGAAAAGACATTTTTCCAAAAACATCAGGTATTAAGTCTACAACACCTTCTAGCAATAAATAAACCATGATAGATAATATAAAGCGTCTAGCCTGCTGCTCTTCAGTGGTATTAGTTTTAAGTTTTCTCCACCAATTAATAAGCAATACTACGCTTGCAACCGAAAAAACAACATAGTATAAGTTAAGCCAAATTCTCGCAGCAAACATAGGCGGCATATTTACCCAGCCAAAATCAGTCCGCACCATATTATATTGTTTATCAAAAAACAATCCATAGGGTCCAAATAGAACTATATTTATTAAAACGGGTAAATATAGCATTAAAAGCATTTTTCGCTCTTTTAATCGGTTTGCAGTTTTTGTGATGACCAGTATAAAGTGGAGTAAAAAGCTGCTAAAACTCCCCCAGCCAAAAGCGGAGAAAGACCTCCAATATGCACTTATTTCAGCTGTAGAAGCTGAAATTGAAATAGCATGTGAAAATGCCCAAATCGCTAATGAGCTTATTAGCGACACAAACAACCAATTTATTTTGTTATTAACATAGTTTGCTACTAGTGCCGCACTAAAAACCATGTAAAAACAGCCGCAGAGGTAAAATATTATTGACAGGATTACATCATATTCCATATTCTTCTCCTTATAGCTTAAAAAGCATACACCACTGACACTCCATGATTAGTACATAGGAATATTCTTCCTTACAACCGCTCCAACGTATTATTGAAACATATTTCGACATATTATACTAATTCGTCAAACTATGTTTGCATCTTTCGTTCTTGAGGAATTCCTCTAACGCTGCAGACGACAGAGGTCTAGAGAAATAGTACCCTTGTATCTCATCACAAGCAATGCTTCTGAGAAAATCAGCCTGTTCTTTTGTTTCCACCCCTTCTGCTGTAACATCCGCCTTAAAAGCTTTAGATAATAGAATAATGATCTCCGTTATAGGGGCATTATATCTTTTTGTATCTATATAATCAATAATATCCTTGTCTATTTTTATTCTGTCAAAGGGCACAAAATTTAATCGATTTAATGATGAGTATCCTTTACCAAAATCATCTATTGCAATTTTTACTCCCAATCCTTTTAATTTATGTAGTTTCTCGATTATATCTTCAGGATTTTCAAGGAACAAGCTTTCAGTTATTTCCAGCTCAATAAATTCTGGGTTTACAGAATTCTCTTTTATAATTTTCGCAAAATCTGAAATTAAATTTACGTTTTGGAATTGTACAACTGAGAGGTTTATAGAAATACGAATAGGTGGAAATCCTTTTGATATAAGTTTATTATGTTCTAAAAGTGCATGTTCTAGCACCCAGAGACCCACATCATAAATTAATCCAGTTTGCTCAAGTATAGGGATAAATTTAGTTGGTGGTACTATCTTGTTATCTTCATTCGTCCATCTGAGTAAGGCTTCAATTCCGACAGTTTTTCCAGTATTACAACTTATCTGTGGTTGAAATTCAAGAAAGAACTCTTCATTTTTCAACGCTTTAGAAAGTCCATTCGTCAGTAGTATGTTTTTAGTAACATGACTTTCTAACTGTTCTGTGTAGAAAATTACTTTCTCATTAGAATTATTTGCTTCAAGTCTTGCTAGGTCTGCATTCTTTAAAAGAGTATCTGCATCTCTCCCATCGTCCGGATACACAGATATGCCTAAATTGACAAACACAAACAATGCTTCAATCCGTGAATCAGTTAATACAGGATGAGAAAAAGAAGTAAGCAATTCATTTACGTAATCATTTATCCGTTCGTTGGATTCTAATTTAGGTAGGATAATAACAAAATCGCCTTCACCTGTTCTTGCAATATCACCGCACTCCATAACTAATTTTTCGAGAATAGTAGCTGATTTTATTATTACTTGTTCTCCTATGTTACGGCCGAAAGTATCATTAATTATCCTCAAGTTCTCAAGTTCAATATTTATAATACCTATTTTCTCTGGTTTTTTTCTATTACTTATAATTTGATCCAGCCTATTTTTTAGCATATTCCTATTAGCCAATTTTGTGGTTTCATCAAAATATGCAAAATTATATAGCTTATTTTCATACAAGATCTTTTTTCTTGCATCTCCCAATATATTTGCAATTATTCTCAAAGATTTTATACGACTATCTGAAAGGCTTTTATCAATCCAATCTTTGTATTCAATAAGGAATATTCCATCTAATTGATCGTCAATTATTATTGGTGTTACATAAAAAGATTTTATACCTCGTGAAATAAAATAATCGCTTTGCCATCCCGCTTGTTCAAAGGAAATATTTGTAGTATCTTCACACATTATTGGTGTTTTTTGTTCAACCAAAGATTTGAACAGGGGTAAATTTTCCATATTAAACTTCATTCCAGGATAACAGGGAAATGACCTGCGCTTACTATCATCAACATACATGTTAAGAACTGTTGCTTCTTTACAATCTGTGCCTAATTCTATAAAAAACGCATGATTAAATCCAAGTATTTCAACAGCCATTTCAAACATTTCATCAATTTTTTTATGAGCATTTTCAGTATTAATCGAAATAAAACTGGAAGAAATTTTTTCAAGTACTTCTTGTTCTAACGCAAATCTTTGATATCCCTGAATTTTTAAAGCATATTCGTTTGTCAAATATTGCACAGCATAAAACGAAAGCAAAATAATAAATATTCTTGTTATATACTCATTTATATCAATTATGACAGTAATTTGGGGGTTAATTTTCCAGAAAAGCAACTGAGTGACTATCCCTATCACAGTAAGAATAATGGCATGAATTTTGCTGTCGAGAATGACGGTAAACAGAAAAAACAATAAGTATACTGCCCATGTTGTTAATCCCCCCGTATCAACATCTTTTATCATTAAATAAAAGAAACCAAGTGTACATACAACTAAAAAAATACTATTCTGAATTTTTATATTTCTCGTTATGAGCGGAATAAAACCAATAATTATTCCCGATAATATTAATGCCGCAGCAAGTGAAAACTCATATTCTAAAGCTCTTTTCATGCCAAAATATCCCATAAAAAAGGATAAGACACCACCAAGAGTAAAAACGGAAGCTGCTGTTTTAAATAAACGTGTTCGATCTTCAGTTAAGTCTTTTGAAACCTTCTGAAGCAAGTTTGTTTTCTTACTGCTCTCAATAAGTCTAGTTTTTTTCAATACTCTAAACAACATTATCATTGGAACTAACAAAAATATAACAGGTAATTGGGGAAAAAACTTTTTTCCAAAAATATCCGGCAGCATATCTATTGCAGCTTCAATAAAAAAAAGTACCACAACAGATACTATAAAATGTTTTAACTCCCGTCTCGCAGAGATATTAGAACCAATATTTTTCCACCAATAAGTGAGTAAGACAATACTTACAAGCGAAAAAATAGTATAGTATGCATTAAGCCAAATTTTCCCAAAATACATTGGAGCCATGTTTACCCAACCAAAATCAGTTTGCACCATGTTATATTGTTTCTCTACAAGGCATCCAAAAGGTCCAAACAGAATTATGTTTATAATAGCAGGCAAATAAAGTATTATTAATCTGGTTCGTTTACTTAATAGGCGTTTTGTTTTAGTAAGAAGCAGTACGAAGTGAAGAAAAATGCTGCTAAAACTCCCCCAACCAAAAGCAGAGAATGTTCTGCAAAAAGTACTCACTTCTGCTGTAGGAGCTGAATTTGAAATGGAATATGAAAATGACCAAATTGCCAACGTACTTATCAACATTAAAAATAACCTAGTAATACTGTTTTTCACTTTAGGGAAAAGAACAATTGCTGCAAAAATTAAATACAAGCAACCGCAGGCGTAATAAATTATTGACAATATTAAGTCATACTTCATGTTCTTATCCTCCTTTTGCTTTACAATCGCACCACTACAAAGCTTTTAGTAATAAAGTATAGATATCAAAGGGGGACTTCGTTAAATGGAAGACCACATTTAAGCATTACTTGACAACTACATTTTTCCCGGAAAATTTTCCTCTGTACATAAGATGGTCACATGTTTCAATGCTCTGCTCCACATAATTAGTATCCAAAGAACAGACGCCAATTGTAACAGTAACTTCAAGAACTATATCATGTATTTCAGGACTCTCTAATTCAAGTTTTTTACGCAACTTATCTAAAATACCAAAGGCAGTGGGAACATCAACATCTTTTAGCAAAATCAAAAACTCTTCCCCACCCCAGCGAAATACAAGGTCACTTTTGCGTAGATTTGTTTTAAGAAAATCGCTAATAAAAACTAATACTCCGTCACCAATCCGGTGTCCGTAGGTATCATTGAGCAATTTAAAATTATCAACATCCAATAATGCAACACACCATACCTGCTCAAGTTGACCTGTACTAAGCTTTTTAAAAAATGTATTAGCAAACCTTCTGTTTAGAAGGCCTGTTAGTGGATCCGTATTTGCCTCGTTTTTGCTTTTTTCAAGCTTTAACTGGTTGGATTTTGCAATTAAATTACGTATATGGTTTCCTGCCGTCAACTGTATAATGGTGCCAAAAAACGCCAAGTTAACATTAAAAAAAGCAAGTGTAGTGTTGGCATCTCCAATATCCCTAAACGGTGCTACATTGTGACTAATTAAAACCATAGCCACCATACTTGCCCATAACACTGCAGCCACTATAGTACGGACACGGATACTCGCATAGGAGATTAACACCTGCATCATTAGCGTAACAAGTATATAAACTATTACAAAATTGTCTGTACCAATATACACTGCAGTAGCTAAGGCATTAATAATAACTGACACGGAAAGCAAAATACCGAACGATAAGTATTGTCGTTTATTAATTAGCTTAAAAAAAGACCACGAGTTAATTAGAAAACCAAGCAAACTAATAAAAAACAATGGTAAAACACCGGTAATAAGGTGAAAAAACAAAAGAAAAAGATTCATTAAGACCGCATAAGCAGCTGCTAAAAACGAAGCCAAATACAAATATTTTTCATCATCGTTCATGCGTACATTTTGTGGCAAGTGCTTAAATAAAAATACTTCTATTTTTTCTATCATGTGCTTTTTCTACTCCAGTACAATAATAATCTAGTTGCTAAACGCAACTTTGCATATTATATCATATACATTATCGCAAGTCATAATCAGGAATCCGAGCTTGTGGAGGATGTTAGTCCCCCTTAGTATGCCTATACATTTATATATTCGACCGCTGCAATTTACCTTTAAAACTGACTTTTCTAAGACCAATTGTGGGTATGAAAGAAAAATTTTTGTATCCTCAAGTTTCTTCTCCAGCGTACCAATTACTATTGAAGCTAGGGTAACCATTCTACAGGTGGTTTCTTTACCTACTATATTGTGATTCACAAAAGGTATGTCTACCAAACGCCGCGAGCTAATCGCGGCGTCCGGTATATTGTTCAGTGTATAAGTATAATCCTTAATGGTTCTTTACCTAGCAGCAGACTGTAAGCTAGTAAGCATTGCCATGCTCTGTACATCTAGCGCTTTAAGGTTCTTGGTTGACGCGATTCCTTTAAGACCAAAGTCAACATCTTTGCGTACTGAACGCTGATGCAGCATATCCGCCGCCGCCTGCTGGTACTCTTTTCCGGTTATGAAATCTAGGAAAAGTTTAGCGTTTTCTTCATTCTGAGTGCCTTCAAGTATTCCTGCATAGGACGCTCCCATTGCAACGCCTTCTGATGCGTATACTACATCAACATTGGCTCCCGACATACGGCGCTCAATAGCTTTTTCTTCATTTATAATTCCTACTGCATACTGACCTGCGGTTACAGCATTCAGCACGAATGAAGGGGCTGACGGTGAAGCTACATCTATAGCTCTAGCAAAGTTGGTTACAAACGCTGTCTGCTCAACTACAGGGGAGCTCTTAGCAGGATCCATGTATGCTACCTTGCCGGATAGCTTTTCATCCTTTAGGGATTCCCAGCCCGTTACATTTACGCCGAGCTTCTTGGCTATATCTTTATTTACAACCAAAGCACTTACATGAAGCTGTATAGGGGTAAAGGCAGCGCCGGCATATTGCTCATGAAACTTCTTAGCGTTAGTTGTTGTATATGCGGTGAAAAGATTTTGAGCGGACTGGAAATTCTCTAGGCTGCCGCCTAATACCAGCCCACCTGACACTCCAGCTACAACCTGCGCACGGTTAAACACATCGGCAGTATCTGCGGAAAAAACGTCAACTGTAATGTTGGGATATTTCTTGTTAAACATACCAACCATAAGATCTAACTGTGTAACCGGCAGGGAAGAATATAGCATCAATCTGTCAGAAGCGGGTGCAGAACCCAAAACTACATTGGGAACGAGTGATGCGAGTAGCATACTTACAATTATTATTGAGATAAAGCTTTTTTTCATGGGGTCCTCCTTCCAAATCATTCAGCAAATGATAATTTATAAATATTACTCACCAAGGAGCTTTCTCTCACGTGCATTATGATTATACCACATATTTTTTATTTGTAAACAGTAATTTTATATTTCTTTTTTTTAATAATGTATAATCTATACTTTGTTTTTCCGTTTTATACATATCAGTAGAATGTTTTCTGTATTCAATTAGAAATATTGTAATTTTCTTTTTTCTATGGTATCATTTATCTGCAATCTATGATTAAAAAAGTAAGGATGTTCTTAAAGTGGAAAAAAATGTAAATGGATTAAATAACGGTTTAGCAAACGGTTTAGCAAATGGATTAACTATAGCGGATGTTGCAAAGGAAGCGAGATGTTCCGTAGCTACTGCTTCGCGCGTACTTAGTGGCAGCAAATACCCGGTAAGCGATAAAATGCGTACACGCGTTTTGAAAGCTGCTGATAAACTAGGGTATTCTGATAACCTTAAAAAAAGGATGCTTATGACGGACCAAAATCCTTTCTTCGGCGTTATCATTCCAACATTTCAAAATCCCCGCTATTTGCAGTTTATAGATGGTATTGAACAGGTTGCCAATCGTCAAGGCCATTCAACGTTTGTAATGAATTCTCACCGTAACCCTACACTAGAAAGGAAGCTTATCAACAGCTTAATACAAAAGAAAATCGGTTCACTTTTTTTATTGTCTGTAGATGACTCATCAGATACGCTGCGTCACTATCTTGACTTGGGTGGATTTGCTTGTGTATTTGAATCTAACTTCCCTGATCTACCATATGTACTAAACGCAAAAGAAAACCGTTTTGAAGCAGGACGCATAGCGACTGAGTACCTATTAAGCCAAGGACACCGCTCTATTGCTTTTTTGACCACCCCTCTAAAGCACTTCCAAAGCAGACGCCTTACCTTAGACGGCTG
>JGI24709J26583_10003201_pt1 | contig 13033 bp, 9 predicted proteins | sample BioPla2DNA1_FD_26583 | JGI IMG/M metagenome (IMG submission 26583) | reverse complement strand
TTTTTTTAATAAATCATCTATCCATTTACCTTTATTAGCTGATATACCTGCATAAGGAGGATTGCCTATGATTGCTAAGATTTTTTCATCAAATTTTACTTTATTTGCAGCTTTATTTTCTTCTGTTATTTCTCTTAAAAATGGTATCTCACTAGGTAACTCTGCAGGCTCTAATGTATTAGTTAAATAAATTTGTATCCTTTCATTATCCTGAAGGTCATATTTCCATTTTTTTAATAAATCTGTAAGATTGAGATGTGAAATAACATAAGGTGTAATGAGCAATTCGAAACCATAGAAATGCTTTAATAGATGATTTTTTATTTTATCCTCTATCATACCACTAAGTCCTTGTTTTTTAAGTTCATTCAGTACTACTAAATATGCAATCCAAAAAAATGTACCAGTACCGGCAGCAGGATCCAATACATTTACACTATCATCTGCTAATCCAAATTGCTTATCAAAATATTCTTTTAGAATAATATGTACTGAATTTACAATAAAATTGACTACTGGGCGAGGTGTATAATATACGCCTAATTGCTTTCGGCGCTCAGGCTCATAATAATTTAAAAAATCTTCGTAGAAATAAATAATGGGTTCTTTATCTTTTTTACCACGTTCATCTATATTAGACAGTATTTTATCAAGGTCAGAAACATTCAATATGTCTAATATATCATCCACTATCCAAGCGATATTTGATGGAAATTCATCACCAGAAATATTAGAAAATATTCGCCTAATGATTCCAACACTTTTGGGTATATACGATGCTGCTGAATCTCGATTTAATGTAGTTTTGTAGTTCTTTTTTGCCATAAAAAGTCCATAAGTTACAGTCTGAGCATAGGCATCAGCACAATCTTCTATATTTATATCATTGATTAACTCTTTAATACCTTGATAAAAGTCGTAAATAGATGATGGAGAATTACTATTTTTTAGGTCATCTTTTAATTGCTCTATAGCACTATCTTTTAATAATATTGCTTTTTTAGATAGTTGCATTGCTAATTCCTCAGCAGTAGATATGGTAGGTAACTGATAATCAAAAAAATCACTTATCAATTGGGCAAATTGCTCTACTTTTTCATTAGAAATTGAATTTTTCGACTTATTTAGGTCCTCAAGTGTAAGTAAATCTACATTCAAAACATTTTGTTTATTTCTAATTAATATAAATTGCAGATAATTAGTCAATATCAGGTTGTCGATAGCATCAATATATTTTTTTAATTGCTCAGTTTCTAAGATTTCATCTAGATTGGCATTCAAATCTTTGGTTTCTATAAAACCTATTTTTCTATTATCATTATAAGCCTTGAAGTCAGGAGCACCAAGTCCAGTAGTTCTTTTAGGCTCTTGTATTAGTTGATAATTTTTATTTATATTTTTAATAAAATTTTCGAAAGGTGTTCTATAAGTCCATTCTGTATAATCACCAGTATGGTAAATATTTTTAATTTCTTCGAAATAATGATTTATTTCTTTTTTTATTAAATTTTTATCTATCATTAAAAAAATATTAGATAGCAAAAATAATAAAAAATCAGAATTATGAGAGAAGGACTATAGTATGTTTGATTTTTTGACAAAATATAAGGGCTATTATTAAAAAATTAATCTACTTTATAACCTGATTTTTGATATTAGCATAGACTAATATCTGTTTCAGTTATTTATTATCAGGTAGACGATTTCTAAGCATAAATAAATATTCACGCTGAAGCCAACCAGTTTTTTGACTAGGAGTTAAAACTTTTTCCCAATTTCCAAGTGATTCTAGACATTTTACTTCAGTACCTTCATTTACAATAGCTACAGCAATAGAAAGAGAATCTGGACTGCTACGCAAATTAGTAGATGGTACAGAAATGATAGCTGATTTAGAATTATAAATATTAATATTTTGATAAATAAAGCTACTAATAAAATAAATAAAACAAATAGAAAGGACGACTAATATCCAGAATATACCACCACGACTACTATATTTTTTTCTAAAAATAAAAATTAGAATTAATATTCCGATTAAGATAAATACTACCCAGGAGATCCAGAATAATGTATTATAAGGTATGGCAGTAAAAAACTTATTAAAAAAGGCTGTTACCCCCATAGGTTGAGGCAAAAGTTGAGCATATCCTTTATTAACCAATAAATTAAGATTTTCCTGCGCATTTACATTATACCGCGATAACAATAGAGATTTTTTATAAAACCAAATAGCTTTTGACAAATCTCCCATTCTATAAGAAGCATTACCGAGGTTATAATAAATATCATCATTAATATATCCATTTTCTACAATAGATTCCCATATTTGACATGCAATATAGAAGTCTTGAGCATTATAAGCACTATCAGCTTTTTTCAACAAATTATTTATCCTATTATTAGCATAAATAGACGAAGCTGAAAAAATCAAAACAATAAAAAGAGCAAGTTTTATCTTTTTCATATTTCAAATCTTTTTTCTAATAAATTCATACGCACGTTTATAAAATTTTTCTAAATTATCATTAGTATCAGTAGGAGCATATGCATACATTTGACATTCTTTTATAAAACTAAGTAACTCCTCTATAATAGATTCGTCAATATTATGATTTATCATAACCTCACGTGCAGAGTCAATATTTAGATTAGATAACGGTATCAAATATTTATCTGAGATAAATTGCCATAAAGCTAAAAGTAATTGATCGAAAAATAATTTAGCATTATTTTCTTTCATATATTTATGAGCAGTTTTTAGACGTTTACGAGCTTCTCTATCAGCTCTTTTTTGTTTTTGCAAAGTAAAATCTGTAAGGATTTTTAGACGTTTTCTATAAAAAATAGAAATAATAATCATTATCAATAAAGGAATAAAAAACATCAAAATGACAAACAAATTATTATGAGGCAATTTATTGAAAATAGTGAGATTTTTAATTGGATTTATATATTGAATATCATCTTTTAAGTTGACAATAGTAGCTTGTGCACCTTTGCTACCAACAGCATCAAACACTTGAATATTTAATTCAGGTGTATTGACAGTTATATATTTTTTCAGTGTAGGAGAGAAATATGAGAATTCTACAGATGGAATAGTGTAATTGCCTGCTTTGAGTGGAGTAATGATATATTTAAATGTACGAGATCCAGCGATACCTTTAGAGGTTTTAGAAAAAGCATCTTTAATTTCTGGCTCGAAGACTTGAAAATTTTCGGGTAAATTCAATTCAGGGGCACTCAGTAGTGGCAAATTTCCCGTACCAGAAATTTTTAGATTATAAATTATACTTTCACCTGCAAAGCATCTATCATTATCTAAAAAAGCATCAATTTTAAAATTACCCACCGCATTAGAAAAACTTTCTGGAGCACCTTTGGGTAATGGTTTAACATTTATTACTACGGGATTACTTTTAAGAGTAATTTTTTGTGGTTGACTAATGACAGAAGGACCGAGTAAATTAAAAGGATCAAAATTAAAAGGATCTTTAAAAAAATCTCCAAATAAATCAAAAGGGTCTTTATGAGCTACGTGTCTCACAATAATAGCTTCTACCTCGAGCGGATCTACTTTTAGCTTTCCTATCTCTTGTGGATAAAGGGCGATACTCCGTATATGAGCTACTATATATCGTTTACCATTAATTACTTTTTCGGTAGTTTTCACATTAGCTGTATTATCGAGTAAATTTTCGCTCCAAAAACCTTTAAAAGAAGGAGTTTTATTAATGCCAAACTGTCTTACATCTACACGAGTATAAATATAATAATCAAGGATAATTGGTTCTCCTAAATATACATTGGACTTACTAACCTCTGCTTTCAAAAAGATTTCATCGTCTACTACAGGATTAGTTAGTTTAGATCTATCTGTGTCAGGTTTGTTAGATTTTGATTGTGTAGGTGGAGGAGGAGCTGATGCAGTAGTAGGCGATCCAGATGGCGTAACATTGATAGTAATACTATTACTTTCTAGCCAATCGTTACCTACTAAAACTTTAGCAGGTCCAATAGTATACTTACCAGTACTAGTTGGTAAAAGTGTAAAAACCCATTTTTGAGAACCACTACCATCTTGTACAACTTTATTATTAATTATGACCGTCATACCACCACCAGAATAGCTCTGCTGGCTAATAACTCTAAATGGTTCGAAATCTGGTCTAATAAACCTATCAGCTTTAGCACCTTTCAATTCATATACTACATCAAAAGATTGATTTAATGGTACAGAAGTATATTCGGTGGTAGCAATAAATGTTTGCCCCCAAATACAATTTGATATAAAAAGAAATATAAAGCAAGATAACAAATTAATTTTTTTCATCATTACCAATCTTTTTCAATAACTATTTTTGATTTTTTATTTAATGTTTCGCGTAATTGTTTTTGAGTTTCTAGTTCTTTTTGCTGCATAGCTTTTAGTAGTTGATCTATTTCGTCTTTATTCATCGATCTTTGTGATTGTTGATCTTGTTGTTGATCTTGTTGTTGATCNTGTTGTTGATCCTGTTGTTGATCTTGATTATTTGATTGATCTTGTTTGTCATTATTTTTGTCATTATCATTATCTTCATTTTTACCATTATCTTTACGTTGATTGTCTTGATTTTGTTGTTGCATCATTTTCCAAGCATAATTTAGATTGTATATAGCATCACTATCGATAGGATTTAGCTTGAGAGCTTTTATATATTGTTCTATAGCTTTATCATATTGTTTTTGTTCTAAAAACACATTTCCGATATTATAATAAATTTTACTTTTAGCAATTAAATTTCCATCATCTACATAATTTAAAGTATTTTGATATTCTTTGATAGCCAAATCATATTTTTTTTGCTTAAATAAAGCATTAGCTAGATTAAAATTAGCTTGATATTTGTGATCAGAAGGCAATAATAATCCTTTTCTATATAGCTCTTCAGCTTCTTGAAATTTACCTTGCTGATAAGCTAAATTTCCTTTATAAAAATACGATTCGCCTTTTATATTTTTCTCATTTTGAGACAATATAAAACTTGGTAATAAAAACAAAAATAAACATAAAACCCATGCTCTCATAAATCAATATTTTTATTAATAAATCTTTGAAAATTGAACTGCCATTTATCTTTATGTTCAGACATCAAAAAATCTATCAAAAGTAAAACAAAAGCGGGAATCAAAAACCATAAATAAACAGATTGATATTGTCCAATATATACTTCTACTCCTTTTTCATATTGGTATTTTTTAATTTCATCAAATAATATTTCATGAGCTCTATTTAGGTTTTGTTGGTCAATTAGTATACCATTGGTAGCTGTAGCTATAGAACTAAGCAGCATGATATTTGGCCTGGTAATTACCAAGTCGCCATTTCTATCCCTTTTATAACCAATGATATCGCTATTTTGCTTTAACGGTATGGGAGCACCCTCAGGAGTACCTAAAGCAACAACATATATAGGAATTTTGCTATCTGCATATCTTTTTAGTATATCATGAGGGTCTTCTTCGAAATTTTCTCCATCGCTAAACACAATAACAAAGGGTTTTTTTACTCTAGAACGCTCGATAGCATAAAAAGTAGTAGTAAGTGCTTTATTAATATTAGTACCTTGAGGTTGTATCAAAAGTGGATCAGCCTCAGATATCATCATCGAAGCCATACCTAGATCTATAGTTAATGGTAAATAAACAAATGCATCACCCGCAAACAATACAACTCCTACTCTATCTGAACCAAATTTGAGCAATAATGTTTTGATTATTTGTTTGGCTTTTTCTAATCTATTAGGCTTTATATCTTCAGCTAACATAGAATTACTTATATCCAATACAATAAATACATCTGCTCCTTCTTTTTTAGTAGATGAGACAGTTTTTTTAGGTTCTAATGGATTCATCAAAGTAATAACAATGAGTACATAAGAAATTAAAAAAAATATAAATTTAGTAATTACTTTATTTAGAGCAAAATTATTAGAAATTTGTCTGAAATTATCTATACTAAAATAGGTATTGATCCATTTTTTTCTTTTATGATAAAAAATAATAAAAATAATTAAAAATAATGGTATAGCTATAAACAATAGAGCTCTATTAGGATAAACAAACTTATACATACACCTTTTTTAAAAAAAAAACAACTTAATACCGTTTTTTTTAATTTGTAAAAATAAAAATTTTTTTTAAAAGTATTTTATTAAAAACGTTATTAAGATTAAATTATTATAAATAAAAAGCAACTACAAATCAGAAAAAGCAAAAATGATACCATATTAATTAATCTTAAATTGCAAAGTAAATTTCCATCTCCCAATATAAAATAATAAAACGAATAAACCCTTTCGCTCCATGGCTTTATTGTTTAATAAATTCGAGATTCGATCATTTGCAATCAAACATTAAATCTAATATGCAAAATATCACCATCTTTAACAACATAATTTTTGCCTTCTAATCTAACTTTACCTGCAGCACGGCAAGCTTGTTCTGATTTATATTGTATCAAATCCTCATATGAAATCACTTCAGCTTTAATAAATCCACGAGCGATATCACTATGTATTTCTTTAGCAGCTTCTACAGCTGTACAACCATTTTTAATATTCCAAGCTCTATTTTCTTTGCCACCAATAGTAAAAAATGTTATTAAATCCAATAATTTATAAACTCCCTTATATAATTTATTTAGAGCTGGTTCATCTAGTCCATATTCAGTTAAAAAAACATTCCTATCATTTTCGTTTTCCATTCTCATTATTTCTTCTTCTATTTTAGCTGATACTATCAATACATTATTAGAAACAGAGTTAATAAAATTTTCAGTATATTTATTTCCATCAATACTATTTTCATCTACATTTAATACATAAAATACTGGTTTAGCGGTTAGCATAGCAAACTCTTTAATCAAGTTTTTATCAATTTCATTAAGCTCTAAATCTCTAATATTTATAAAATTTTCTAATGCTTCTTTAAATTTTAATAAGCTATTATAAGTATCTTTTGCTGATCTATCACCAGATTTAACTAATTTTTCAACTTTTTGTAATTTACGATTAACTTGCTCTAAGTCTTTTACTTGTAATTCTAAATCTATTATATCTTTATCTCTTAATGGATCTATACAGCCCTCTATGTGGGGTAATAGATCATCTTCAAAGCATCTCAATACGTATATCAAGGCATCCATATTGCGTACTTCATTTAAAAAAGTATTTCCTATACCTTCGCCATAGCTAGCACCTTTTACTAATCCAGGTATATCTACAATTTCTAACGTTGCATAAACTTTTTTATCAGCAGATATTAGTTTATGTATCTCATCTAATCGAGGATCATTTACATAAGTAATGCTAATATTTGACTTAGTATTTTGAAAAGAATATGAAGCTGTTTGTATTTTATTATTACTAAGGCAATTGAATAAAGTAGTTTTACCACTATTGCTAATACCTACAAGACCTGTTTTTAATCCCATAACATTATTTTATTCTAAGAAAACAAAATAAAAAATTATACTCCTGCATAGCATAGCTTTGCAAAACTTTCGATAGCCCAATAAGTTCTATTAAAATCTTCCACAAATCCCATATGCCCGCAGTGTTCGAGCATTAATATAAAAGAAATTTTAGTAAGACTAGCTTGGGCTAATAAAGTTTCATAAGGTTGATTAGGATCTTGCTTGCCAATTATAAATAAAAAAGGAAAATTTGCATTTGTTAGCAATTCTAAATGCCCTTCACGATCACGCATAGCGGTCTGAGCATTAATAAGAGCTTGTTTTTCCATATTTTGAGACAAATTAATTAATTTATCTATTTCACTTTTATATTTTAAAACATTTTCTTTAGCAAATAAAGATGGTACAGAATTATAAATATATTTCTTATGATCTTCTTTAATAGTCTGAATAATACGATCACGATTTTGCTTTTTCTCCTCAGTATCTGCTCTAGCAGAACTATGAAATAGTCCCAATCCGCTTACATTATTAGGAAATAACTCTGCGAAATTACATGCAACATAACCACCCATACTATGACCTATAATCGTTATTTGATTAATAGATAAAAAATTTAAAAATTCATAAATTTTTTTTGACCAATCATCTAAATCTGGTTTACCATATATATCACTATCACCATGGCCTGGTAAATCTATTGCCAAAGTGGTAAAATTAGATATTTTTTCCATGTAGGGATACCAAATAGATTTATTAAAAGGAAAACCATGAATAAAAAGTATAACTGGACCACTTCCATTAATGCTATAAGATAATTTCCCTTGTGAAGTATCAAAAAATCTTGTTTCCATATTTTTTCACAAATATAATTAATTTATACGATATTACAATGAAATTTATAAATTTTACAACTTATATTTAAGCAAATAACAAATTCATTTCAATGATTTCTAACAAATTAGAACTTTTTACAAACACTAATAAATAATAATAGTATCATAACTAGTAGCATAACAACCAAATACACCTAAACCTCCATCTACAGTATGCTTTATTCGCACTGGGTTTATAAATGGGCTAGTACCGATGTAGATTTCTTGTTCTGCGGTCCTCCAAAAATTATAGTGCTGCCGAGTCATATTAGCAGTTTTCACTACTACAGTATCACCTATTTTGTATTTGCCAAATTCTTGATCTCGATATGTACTATCACTATATATATTTTCAAAACCTCTCATAAGAAAAACTTTAAAATATTGATTGCTAAAATATACATCATCTAATACAAATAATCCTGATGGTATGTAAGCTTGGTCTCTGAGTAGCCTTTTAGTAAAAAAACGATAAAAATTTTTTTCTGGTGGATCTGTCAATGAAATCCATAATTCTCTAAGCGTGTCATTATCTTTTATAGGTTCACACCATAGTGAGTCTAGACACACAATATTAGGCATTGTATCTTTTCCTGTAATAGTATCAGAATCAATTATAATTTGTATATAATATATTTTATTTATTTCGCCTATTATTTGATCAGTAGTATAATATATGTATGGCCATACACCTTTCAAAAGATTATCCATAGATAAATGACACTCGGCTTCTATATCTCCGTCCGAAATATATACTTTAGCATTTAAAACAAAAAGATTCATCAAATATGCACTGTCTATAGGATCGAAATAACTAGTATTCCTTGTAATAGCTATTACTGGATGACAACCATTTTCTATATATCCCTCAACTACATATTTTTTATTTGGTTCTGGCAGATTGAGTTCTATATCCTTAGAACAAGATATCAGAAATAAGAATAATATAATTAAGTAAATTATATTGAATTTCATAATAATTATATATTAAAATTTAAAATTCCATGTAATAGAAGGTAAAATGGGAAAAAGCGATAACTGCTTAGCTGTAGTAGTAATCTTGTTTTGAGATATATCACCATCAATATCAAAATATATAAGATAAGGATTTTTTCTATTGTAGATGTTGTAAATAGATAGATTCCAACTTTCTTCTATTTTTCTTGTTTTTTTCTTATGTTGTGGATACCACGTGATACTCAAATCAGCTCTATGATATGATGGTAAACGATAAGCATTCCTATCACTATATTCAGTTACAATATTACCTTCAATGAAATAGCGAGAAACTGGCACTGTAGCAGTATTACCTGTAGCAAATACCCATATTGCTGATATACTAAAAGCTTCATTTATCTTATAATTAATCACTATGTTCACATCATGCGTACGATCATACTTAGCTGGAAAAGGTTTGCCATCATTGATCTTGGGAAATTTTCTCTCAGTTTTACCATAGCTATAGCCTAACCAACCAGTTAAAGTGCCATACTTTTTTTGTAAAAAAAATTCAACTCCATAAGCTCTACCTTTGCCATAGGTGAAGTTATTATCTATATTTGTAAGCACATAATTTTCGTAAAGAGATTCTTCCTTATAATCAATTTGGTTAAAAAACCATTTATAATATCCCTCGACACTCATTTCTATTGAATTATTAAGAAAATTATGATAATATCCTAATGATAATTGATAGCCCACTTGAGGTTTTACACTATCTGTACTAGGCACCCATAAATCAGTTGGCAATGTGATCGATACAGGTGATACCATATGTATAAATTGAATATTACGAGTAGCAGAAAACTTAATAGCATTTTTATCATCTATTTTGAATCTTGCTAAAAAACGTGGTTCTGCTTCATAATAATCCTTTACTTTTTTATTTTTGTCATACACAATACTATCTACATTTACCAATGTAATAGGATCGAATATATAGCGAGTAAAAGGTCCTAGCTGCTGATAATAGCTAAATCTAAGGCCAGCAGATATACGCAGCCATTTGTTTATATCACCCTCTGTGTGAATATAAGCGGCAAGTTCGCCAGCATATTGTTTTGGTGGGTTACCGAGATTAAAAGGGCTGTTTTCCATAGTAAATGAAGCAGTATAAGGTTTGAAAGTATGATATATACCATCTATACCAAATTTTAAACTCCATCCATTATTCATAAAATAAGCAAAATCTGATTTGAGTTGAAAATCTTTAATAGAAGTATTCAGGTCAAAATTGTAAATCTCTTGTTTAGCTTTGAAATTAAAATTATAATCACTATAGATTAAAGTAGTATTAGAAAATAATTTTTGAGAAAACAAATGATTCCACCGCACAGTCATAGTAGTATTACCCCAGCCTATATCTGTTGAGAAATCATCATTGCTCACCTTTGCATCGAATATATCTCTACCCAAATAACCACTAATAAATATTCTATCTTTGGGAGAAAAAATATAATTAGCTTTTGCATTAATGTCATAGAAATAGTAACCTAAAGGATTTTTAATAAAAGGTCTCATTACTATATCAGCGTATGTGCGTCGAGCACTTAGTATAAAAGAAGAAGTATCTTTTTTAATTGGTCCCTGCACTGCTAATCTACTAGATATTAATCCTACCCCACCTTCAAATTGATATTTCCGCATATTACCTTCTTTCATAGAAATATCTAAAACTGACGATATACGCCCCCCATAATTAGCAGGAATACCAGATTTATACAATTCTACATTTTGTATAGCATCAGAATTGAAAGTAGAAAAAAAACCCATCAAGTGGTTGGCATTATAAACTGGTGCCTCATCTAATAAAATCAAATTTTGATCAGGACCTCCTCCTCGCACATAATAAGTACTACTGCCTTCACCAGCTGTCAAAACTCCAGGAGTTAGTTCTATGACTTTTATCACATCTACTTCTCCGAAGAGTACAGGAATAGTTTTTATCTTTTCTATAGGCATTTTTATAACTCCCATCTCAGCATTATGTATATTAGCATCTGAGCGCTCAGCTGTAACTACTACTTGCTCCATTAGATAACTTTTAGGCTTTAACTCTATATTTAGCTCATAGTTTTTATCTAATATGATGTCTAGTTCCAATTTTTCATAACCCACAGCTGATATAATAAGAGTATAATTGCCTTTTGGCAATGTGAGTGAAAAAAAACCATAATGATTTGTAGTAGTACCTTTCAATGGATTAGTTACATACACGTTAGCAGCAATTATCTGCTCTCCACTATTAGCATCTTTAACATATCCAGAGATTGTAAAATTTTGAGCTACTAAAATATAAGTACAAATATTAAAACTTATAAAAAATAATATTTGATAAAAATTCATTTATTTAATAATAAATTATTACAAAAATATATATAAAGAATGAATAAAATTATTTTTGAAAATAAAGATTAAAAAAAAATTAACCATTTGAAAAAAAATCAAAATTTATAACATGTGAGTTAAATTCTTGTGATTTTAGATTTGCATTACATCATTATAAGTAGTAATTAGATATCATTCTAATTATCAAAAATAATTGAACTACTAAAATATTAGTTATAATAAATAAATCTGCAATTATTTCAAAATATTATAATTTTTATTTAATGATAATACGTTAGATACTAGGATTTTTTAATTCTTTGAATTGTGGATAACTTATAAAATACACATAGTAAAATGCCACATAATGATGGCGGCAGCTGTTGCAGCATTGAGTGATTCAGGTAAATTTAATTTATTTTTTCTAGGAATATTTAAAATAATATTAGCCATGTTCATGAGCTCTTTTGATATACCACTACCTTCATTGCCAATGATAATTGCATAAGGAAAATCAATTTTAAAATTACATATACTCTCTCCAATGATATCAGTAGCTATTAGACAATGAGTACGTGAAATATATTTTATTTGTTCTAGATCTAAATATGCAATATTTATTCCCATAATACTACCCATACTTGCTTGGACTACTTTAGGATTATATATGTCTACAGAATTTAAGGTAGAAACTATATATTTAAAATCTAACCATTCAGCTGTACGCAGTATATTACCCATATTACCTGGATCTTGTATATCGTTTAGTATTAATATTTTATCAGATTTTATAAAATTTTCAATGGTAGGTTGCGTTTTTATATAAAATAAGCCTAGAATATTATTAGGAGTTTTCATAGAGCTAATCCTTAACAAATCTTTTTCACAAATATATTCAATTGATGATAAATTCTTCAAAAAATCATATTTAGTAGTAGTAAAAATTTTATAATGTTTTGCTCCTCTCTTTATCAAATCGGCTACTAAAAGAGGACCTTCTGCGATAAATAAACCTTTTTCATATCTTTCTTTTTTATTATCTAATTTTTTTATTGATATAATTTCCTTTTTGGTTATCATTATATATATTTTAAAAATAATAACAGCAAATATAAAAAATATCATAGAAAAAACAATATTAAAAATGTTATTGAAAGAACGAACAGATTGAAATACTATAAATGTTTAAGTTTTTCAAGTTTATATGTTAAATAATTTTTATATTTTTACAAAAATTTTAATTCATGAAAAAAATAGTGGAAAACACTAGCAAATATCTTGCTATGAGTAAGGAAGAGAATAAAGAATTCTTAGACAATCTTTATTCTCTAATGAAAAAATTAGAAGCCGATGTAGTCGATTATCAAGG
>JGI24709J26583_10003199_pt1 | contig 13039 bp, 10 predicted proteins | sample BioPla2DNA1_FD_26583 | JGI IMG/M metagenome (IMG submission 26583) | reverse complement strand
ATAGGTGGTGTTTCATAAATACTAGTTTCCAATAATTGATATAAGTCTTCCAATCTATTAATGTTTTTATGATATTTAATTTGGTTTAAAATATTAGAAATAGTTGGTAATACTTTTAAGGAATTTTTTAACTGAATTAAATCTCTAGCATTAGAATTCCCGAACGCAATTCTACCACTTAATCTTTCTAAATCATATACCTCTTGCAATGCTTCTTGTAAATCACTTTTTAATATAAACTCTTTGATTAAAGTATCAACAACATCATATCTTTTATTAATTTTATCCTTATTTATTAGTGGGGCTTCAATATATTTTTTAAGTAATCTGGATCCCATTGCTGTTTTAGTTTTATCAAGTAACCATATTAATGAATTAGTTCGTTGTTTTAAACGTAGAGTTTCCACTAACTCCAAGTTGCGCTTAGTATGTAGATCCATTTTTAAGTATTGATTGTGTTTTCTAATAACTGCTTTTTGAAAATGACTTAGATTCCTCTTTTGAGTATCGTCAATATAACTAAGTATATGTTTAATTGTTTCAATCATTCTAACATCTTCTAAATCGTTATATATATGATTATACAAAGGAACATCATACGTTTCGTGAGTAGTAACTATTAATTTAAATTGTCGCTCTAAAATGGATGTAATATTCTTATCAACCTTATCTGTTACCACCACTTCCTTAAGCCCTATATTAACAACTTCACTTACAACTTTACTAATGTTTTGATCCACAATTTGAACAATAATTTCACCAGTAGAAATATCAGTATAACTAAGACCATACGCTTGATTGAAATAAACAAGATTTCCAATATAATTGTTTTCGTATTCAATTAATGATTCATCATTAATTACAGTTCCTTTACTAATTACTTGAACAACATCGCGTTTAACAATTCCTTTTACATTTTTTGCATCTTCTAATTGCTCACAAATACCAACTTTATATCCCAAATTAACTAGCTTTTCAATATATATTTGTGAAGAATGATGAGGAATACCACACATTGGGATTCGTTCTTCTAATCCTGCACTTTTGCCAGTTAAGGTTAGTTCTAATAATCTTGATACTAAAATAGCGTCCTCAAAAAACATTTCATAAAAATCACCTAAACGAAAGAATATAATAACATCTTCGTATTTGTTTTTTATATCAACGTATTGTTTCATCATTGGTGTTAATTTTGAGAGGTTTACTTCACTACGTTTCATTTCATCACCTACTCTAATTTTATCAAAAAAAAGTGGATTAGTCCACTCATTATAAAATAGTTCCAATATATTTTAGCACTAATTGTTCTGTAAATATTCAATTGCATCATCTAANGTATTAACTGGNACCACTGTTATATCGTATTTTTTTTCTAATTTAACTTCCATAACATCTTCATAATTTTGACCAGCAGGAACAAAGAATATATCTGCATCAGCCTTAACAGCACCTTTTATTTTATATTTAACTCCACCAATTTCACCAACATTTCCATATTGATCGATAGAACCAGTACCAATAATTTTTCTATTTTGACTTAATTTTGATCCTGTTAATGTATCATAAATAGCTAAGCTCATCATAAAACCACCTGATGGTCCACCTTCAGTGCCTTTGAATTTAAACTCAATTTTAGGAATAGTTTCCAATTCTTGATCAACTGAAATTAAAATACCTATCATTAAATTATTTTTATTGTTAATAATTGTCGCTGATTTAGTAGTTATTTTATCATCTCGTTTAATTTGAATGTCTATTTTTTGATTCGCTTTAAATGATTTAATAAGGTCATGAATTTGGGCCAAATCATCAATTTCCTCATTATTTATTTTTAGTATTTTATCACCAATTTTTAAATCTGTTTTAGCTAGTTCATCAATATAGGTTACATAAAAATTTTTCCTAATTATATTTGTTTTTTTATTTGCCTTATTATAAGCTAAAATAATGGCTTGTTGATTTGCTTCTTTTAACATCATTTGATCTCTAAACTTAACATCTTCTTTGTTTTCATTAGGAAGAACAACTTCTTCTTTTTTTATTACATCCCAATTTTTATTAAAATAAGAATAAATTAAAGTTGGTATGGTTGCTGGAATTTCATAAACATAAGCCATATTAAAAGCGTTTTTAGTAATTTGATGATCAGCAATAGAAATTCTACTGCGAATATCAACTGATCCACCAGGAGTATTAATATAATAAGGTAATTTTATAGTCATTAAGAAAAAACCTATTAAAATTCCGATTATGTAGAGATAATTGTTTTTTACTAATTTTATTATTTGGTCATATAATTTATTAAACATGGTTGTCAAATCCTTTCTAGTATTAACTATAGATAAGCAAAGGTGTTTTTATGAAAAGAAAAATAGTCACTGTCGTTATTTTGTTAGTTTTAGGAGCTTTTATTTTTGAAATTTTAACAAATTCAAGTTCAATATTAGATTCAGTAAATTTTTCAATTGGAATTTGGAAAAATAATATTTTTCCCTTATTATTTCCTTTTTTTGTTGTAACTGAAATTGCTATCCATTATGGTGTTGTTGAATTTTTGGCTGAACTATTTAAACCAATAATGCAAAAAGTTTTTAAAATTAATAGCAATTCTGCCTTTGTTTTTGGTATGAGCATGATTTCAGGTTTCCCCAGCAGCGCGAAATATGCCAGAGAATTATATTTAAATGGTTTACTAAATGAATATGAGGCATCCAAAGTATTAACCTTTAGCTATTTTTCAAATCCCCTATTTATACTAGGTACCGTTTCTGTTTTATTTTTAAATAATAAGGAAGTTGGATTATTAATCTTATTGTGTCATTATTTAACTAACATTATAATTGGTATCGTATTTAGAAATTACTATCCTTCGGAAACCAAAAGAGAAAAAACTTCTTTTAAGCAAGCACTCATTAATATGCATAATAAAAGAATTAATAATGATCTTACTTTTGGGAAAATTATTACTAATTCCTTAGTCAACAGCATTAATACTCTTCTTTTAATTTTAGGTGTTATATCTATGTTTTTAGTTATAACTCAGGTAATTGATAACAATTTAAATATATCAAATTATCTACAAACAATTCTTAATGGCTTCATAGAGATGACTCAAGGTTTAAAATATATTAGCTTATTGTATATTCCTTTAAAACTAAAATCAACTTTATCCACGATGATTATTTCTTTTGGTGGATTAAGTGTTCATGTGCAAATGATTAGTATTTTAAGNGATACTAAAATAAAATATTTACCCTTTTTAATCGCCCGAATTTTACATGCAGTTATTTCATCTTTATTAGTATTTATTATGTTTGATTTTTGGATATTATATATTTAAAAATCTTCTTCTATAATATAATGATCATTACTATTATACTGATAGACAATATTAATTCCAAAATTTTCATCCTCATATGTAGGATAATAAATTGGTATTTTGATAGTAATAAAAGAATCAAAACTGTTATGAAGATTAGCTGCATTTCTATAAAACTCAACCTTGGCATCACCAAAATAACTATTAAGAACTAATTTAGTTGCACTTTTACCATAATGGATAAAATTTTCTTCACGATTAATTAACAATTTACTGTTGCTACCGTCTGAAAAATTAAATATAATACATTCCTCTCCGCAGTCATCAACACTAATAATTGTTTTACTAGTTAATTCTTTATTAATTTGCTCAGTGATAGTAGCTTGTTTAATAAATAATTCCGTTTTATATCCCGTTGCATTATATAAATTTTTTAATGATATTAATAATTGGAATAACAACACTACAACAATTGTTGTAATAGAAAATGATAAAATTAATTCAATAACGGTAAAACCTTTTTGATTTTTCATAATATCACTCCTAAATTATTTTTAAGGTTGCAATTGTCTCATCATTAAAAAAAACAATTAAACGATTGCCAGATGATCCTTTTTCATAACTAACAAATTCTAAAAAGTCGATTACTTTGGCGTCAACATTGGGATTTGCTTTTAAGTCATCTGCTAAATTAGAAATATCATTAAATGTAAAATAAACATTCTTAACTTCTAAAGCTTCAAATAATTTTTTACAATAATTACTCTCTTTAAACAAATTAGATGGACAACTAGTAAGTTCTATATATTGGGTATTATCGCTTATTAATTTTGTTTGAATAGTAGTAAAATCAGTATCTGATATATATTTTTCGATTTGGTTTACAGCATACAAACTATTAACAGTATTGTACGAAAAAGTTCGATTATAATTTTGATATATTAGTCTAAAATTAATAAACATATATAATAAAGCAACTGTTACAAAAGTTGACACAATTAAAGTTTCAGTCAGCATAAACCCTAAATTATTCCTTTTTTTCATAAACCTTCCCCTTTTAGATTGAATTTATTCTAAATATATTATATAATACTTTTAGGATAAATACTAGTCCTAAATAAAAAGGGGTTGACGTAATGTTAGCAAGTTTTGATTTTGAAAAAACACCAATTGTAGAAGTAGTTAATGAAATATTAATCGATGCTGCTAAACGTGGTGCAAGTGATATTCATTTTGACCCATTATCAAAATATATGAAAACTAGAATTAGAGTTGATGGAGCTCTAATAGATTATTGTGAGATTCCTAATAATCTTAAGAAAAACTTAATAACAAGAATAAAAATTATATCTGGGATGAATATTACTGAAACAAGACTTCCACAAGATGGTGCGATTAAGGACCGACTGGAAGATGTTGATTTAGATCTTCGTGTCTCATCTATTCCAACGAGTGAAGGAGAAAAAATAGTTATTCGTATTCTTGATTACTCAATGAGTTTAAGTGGGATTGAACATCTTGGTTTTAGTGATAGCAATTATAAAAAGGTTTTAAAAATGATGAATGTTCCTAATGGTATTATTTTGGTTACTGGTGCAACTGGTAGTGGTAAATCAACTACTGTTTATTCGATCTTGCAAAGACTTAATCGAGAAGATACCAATATTATTACAGTTGAGGATCCAATTGAAATGGATATTGAAGGAATAAATCAGATTCAAACTAATAGTGAAATTGGACTCGATTTTGCCACTTCACTTCGTTCGATTTTACGACAAGACCCTAACGTTATTATGATTGGGGAAATTCGTGATACTGAGACTGCTAAAATTGCTGTTAGAGCCTCAATTACAGGGCATTTAGTTTTATCAACACTACATACGAATGACTCGTTAAACACTATTGAAAGATTATTAGATATGGAAGTTGAGCGCTATTTGTTAGCTAGTTCTTTAACAGGAATTGTTTCTCAAAAACTGGCAAGAAAATTATGTCTTGACTGTCGAGTTGTTAGACCAACAAATGAGTATGAATCAAATTTAATAAAAAAGGTATTAAACAGAAGTATTACTGAAGTTTACTCAAGTGAAGGTTGTGAAAAGTGTGGTAATGGATATGTTGGACGTATCGCTCTTCATGAAGTATTGTTAATAGATCAAACAATTAAGGATGCTATTAGTTCTGATTTACCACGAGATAAATTAAGGGATTTAGTATATAGTGCTGATGTTACTACCCTATTACAAGATGGTTTAGAAAAGGTTGTTTCAGGTCTTACTACTTTTGAAGAAGTATTGAAATTAATTGAATTAGAGGGTGAAGATGCCTACGGAATCTACGATTTAAAAACAGCTATTGATTCAACCAATATTGTTATAGACAATCAAGAAACGGGAATCTTTAAAACACCTGAGCCAACAATAACACCAATTCCAGTTACTACTAATGATAATGCAGAAACTATTGAATTATAATAACATATGATAAGAAACTAGTACAGAAGTATAAAATTTATACTTCTTTTTTTGGTGAAAAAACTATAAAAAAATACCTATTTAGGTATTACATTATTTTTTATCTTTAATAGCTATTATATTTATTATTAATTTTTTACAATATATAACATAACCATAAAAAAATGGGAAATTATCCTTACGGACATAATTAACTACTTTAGTTACATCAGCAGCATAACAAGGATTTTCAAAGGTTTTAAACCATTTATATTATTTAAACTTATCCTGTGATATTTTGACTTCTTTTGGTATAATACGCTCTCCTTACTAAATCATTTACATTGATATTAATTATGAGTAATAATAAATTCCATTACAGAATTAATATCTATTTTTAAAAATAAAATAATTAAAGCTGCTATACATAAAAATGGACCAAAAGGGATAATTCTATCTTTATTGTTTTTTAAATATAACATAATTATTGAAAGTGGTAAACCTAAGAAAGAAGCAATAAAAATTGAAATTAATGACATCTCCCAGCCAAAGGTTAATCCAAAGACAAACATTAATTTTATGTCTCCCCCGCCCATAGATTCTTTTTTAAAAATAAAATCGCCTAGTTGTTTTATTAAAAACATAATACTAAAAGAAATTGCGCCGTTAAAAAGTGCTGTTCCAACACCAAGTATGCCGTCTAAAAAAAATATTCCAATTAATAACAATCCACTTGCTACTATTAATACTTCATCAAGAATAATATAGTACAAATAATCACTAATAAAAATTATTAATGTCATTGATATAAAAATTAATGCTATAAATAATTCTATTGAGAATCCAAATATAAAATAGGCTAAAACAAATAATAATCCTGCTAATAATTCAAAAAAAGGATAAAAAAGTGATATTTTAGTTTTACACTTAGTACATTTGCCTAATTGAATTATATAAGAAAAAATAGGAATTAATTCTAACATTGATAATTGGTGATCACACTTAGGGCAATGAGAAGGAGGATAAACTATTGATTCCCCCTTCGGTAATCGATACCCTACTACATTATAAAATGATCCCAAATTTATTCCAAGTAGAAATAATATTATTATGTAATATAAGTCCATTGTATCCTACTCCTTATTGTTGAATTGAATTAAATGCCCCAAACATTGGTACAATTATTGCTAAAACGATAATCCCAACAACAAAGGTTAAGAAAACAATTAAAGCTGGTTCAATTAAACTCTTTAAACGAGTTACAGCATTACGGTGCAACTCTTGGTAATAAGTAGAAACCTTTNCCATCATTTCAGCCAATTGTCCTGTTTTTTCACCAGTAACTAACATTTCATAAGCTGGTAANGGAAAGGCCCAGTGCCCTTGAAAGGCAAGTGAAAGTCTTTCACCTCGTGCAAGGTTACTAATAGTATCTAAAATTAACATTTTATAAATTTCATTATTAGTTATTCTGTTTAACACATCCATACTATCAGTGATAAAAACATTATGTGATAATAAAGAAGAAAAGGTTTTAGTAAATATTGTAACTTCATTAAAGATAAGTATATCTCCAAAACCAGGAAGATGCATAAAGAACCATTGAAAGAATGTCCTGATTAATTTTACATTATTGTATAAATAACGGATAATCAAAATTAATACTATAACACCTATAACCATCCAAATAATATTTTTTTCTAGGAAATCACTCGCACCCATTATAATTAATGTAAATTTTGGTATTTCAGCTGCATCCATATTTTCATAAATTCCCACAAAACGAGGAATGACAAACATTATAATAAATGTAATAACGGCAATGGATAAAACCAAAACTACAGTTGGATAAATCATTGCTGTAATCATTTGTTTTCTAGTTTTTTCTGTTTCAGAATAATATTCTGCCATATCATCAAGGGTTTCAACTAATTGCCCTGTCATTTCAGCAGCTTTAACCATATTAATCAGCAATTTAGGGAATGCCACACCTTGTTTAATTAAAGCTTCACTAAAGCTATCGCCCATAGTCAAATCATAAATCATTGATCTAAAAATTCTTTGATATGATTTATTAGCAAATTGCCTAGTTAATATTTTTAGAGATTCAACTAACGGTATTCCGGATTTAATATAGGTTGATAATTGGGTTAAAAAGAATAATAAATCTTTAGTTTTAATTTTTGTTTTATTAACTGATGAACGACCATGAAGTAGTGTTATCCATCTGTTCGTACGAATACTATACACTTCGAACCCTTCACCAAGTAAAAATGAGTGAACTTCTACTTTAGAAAAAGCTTCAAAATAACCTTTCACAACTTTTCCTTCAGAATTTTTAGCAACATATTCATATAATAATTTAACGTCGCTTCGTTCAGCATCTTCACCTTCAAATTCTATTAATAATGCTTGTCGAGCCATATCACGCTTGTTTCTAGCATTTTTGACAAAAATAGAGTTTTGATATCTAGCAGTAATTTTCTTTTTTAAATTTTGAGGTAAGGCTATTATTTTTCTTAAAAACTTATCAATACGATCTCCTAATTTTTCTTTTTCAATAACAACGTTTTCATTACGATAGACTTCTTTTCTTTTTTTCTTTTCTTTCAAAAGCTTCGCACGTTTTTTATCAGCCTTTTCCCTTTTCTTCTTTTTAATAAGTTCAGCTTTCTCTTTAAGTTGTCTTGCATTTTCTTTTTGATAAGCTCTTTCTTCCAGTAAATCTTTTTTCTTATCTAACCTAGCGATTCTTTTTTTCTCCATAACCTCTTTAAATTTAGATAACAAGTTAGATATAACATCATATACTATAACGAAAGGAAAGAAACATCCCATAACAACCCATTTTAAGAAACGATATACAAAATAAGATAAGTATAAGCCACCTTTTAAAGCATATTTAATAATAATAAGCGGAAATTTTATTGTTGTAATATATACAAAATATGACAGCCATAAAAAACCAGTACCAACTAACCTGGTTAATAAAGTTATACTATTAATAAGGATTGTAATTAATGTAATATTGAAAAAGAAAAATCCTAATGATATGTATTTGATAAACATAACTAATGGTTTAAAAACAAATGAAACCATTCTGTATACAAATATAAATGGTAATAATATTATCGGTCTATTCACAGCAACACCCCATTAATCTTCTATCCTTTACTCTATAATAGATTATAACATAAATATAAAATTAATAAAACATTTTTATTTAATTTCATATAATAATTATGAGAAAGGAGTATTGAAATGAATTTTTATAATTATCCCTATTTAAATCCAGCAAGTACCTCTTTATTTAGCTCCTTATTTAGAAACAAAATAAATTGGAGTGGACTGCTAGAAAACACTCAACGAATTCTTAATTTAGTTAACCAAACCGTACCAATCATTAAACAAATACCACCAATTTATCGAAACGCTAAAACTATGTTCAAAGTAATGAATGAATTTAGAAAAGTTGATACTCCACAATCAACAGAAAATACTAATTCATCAACCCCATCAACTCCATCTTTTAATAATGCTAATGACCAAACCCAACAAAAAACTACTAACCCGACTTATCAAAGCGGACCTACATTTTTTTTGTAGTAATTTAAAACAAAAAAAGTTGTACAAAACAACTTTTTTATATTAACTATTNTACAATAATTATTTAATCAATCATATAATCTTTTAGTTTTCGTGAACGAGAAGGATGTCTTAATTTTCTTAAAGCTTTAGCTTCAATTTGTCTAATTCTTTCACGTGTTACACCAAATAATTGACCAACCTCTTCTAGCGTTCTTGTTTTGCCATCTTCTAATCCGAAACGTAGTCGAACAACTTTTTCCTCTCGTTCGGTTAAAGTTAATAATACACCAGATATTTCATCTTTTAACATTTCATTAGTTGCATATTCTTCGGGGTTAACATTACGTTCATCTTTTATAAAATCCCCTAGATGAGAATCAGCTTCTTCACCAATTGGCGTTTCTAAACTAACAGGCTCTTGAGAGATTTTATAAATATCTCTAATTTTTTCAACTGATACTTTCATTCTATCTGCAAGTTCTTCTTCTGTTGGTTCACGGTTTAATTCTAATGTCAATTGACGCTGTAATCGCGCTAATTTGTTAATTGTTTCAACCATATGAACAGGAACTCTAATTGTTCTAGCTTGATCAGCAATTGCTCTTGTAATAGCTTGTCTTATCCACCATGTAGCATACGTTGAAAACTTATACCCTTTTGTAACATCAAATTTCTCAACCGCTTTCATTAAACCAATATTTCCTTCTTGAATTAAATCTAAAAATAACATTCCACGACCAACATAACGCTTAGCAATACTAACAACTAAACGCAAGTTAGCTTCTGCAAGTGTTTTTTTAGCTTCTTCATCACCTTCATTAATACGATCAGCTAAAGAAAGTTCTTCTTCATATGTTAATAATTTAATTTGACCTATTTCTTTTAAATACATCCTAACAGGGTCATTAATTGTTAAATCTTTAGTTAAAACATTATCATCTAATATTAATTGTTTCTCAACAACTTCCCCACCAGCTTCGTTTTCAGATACTACTTTAATACCATATTCGGTAAAAGTATTGTATAAATCATCTAAAGTATCAGCATCTAACTCTAAACCTTTAAGAGCAACTGCTAATTCTTCATAAGTAATATGCCCCTTTTCTTGTCCAAGTTTCACTAATTCTTCTTTTCTGTCATCAAACGATTTAATTTCATTAATCATAAATTTATTCCTACTTTCAATTCTTTAATTTTATCAGCTATTTTAGCTTTTTCTAACACATCAGTTTCACTATTCAATTTTTCCATTAACCGTCTACATTCATAGTTAATATGATATTCCCTTATAACATTAACATAATCATCAATTTCTTCTAAATCATACTCATCCTTTAAATTAAGATTTTGAATTTCACCAATAGTTTTTATAATTTCTTCGTTATCAGCAACAAAAGAAAAAAAGTCAGCTAAATCAAAATATTTATATTCTTTATAAAAGAAATTAATTTCTTGTGCTAAAAAGCGATATCTAGCCGTTGGCATAAAACTAACTTTTTTGTTATAAATAGCAATGACTTCTTTACTTTTTAACATATAATAAAGTAAATGTTGTTCAGCCATAGTATATTTATCAATCGTTTTAGGTTTTATTACAAGCTCTTTTTTGGCAATTAACACTTTAGGCAGTGTTTTTTCCTTTTGTACTAATTGCTTCTTTAATACATCTATTTCAAGTCCTGATTCTTCGCTAAGTTTTTTTAAAGTTAATTCTTTTAGGATTTCATCTTCAACCAATTCTAATTCTTTTAAAATATCATTAATATAATCAGCCATTTCATCTGAATTACTTACATTACGATTGCTTTTAAAATATAAAAGTTTAAAATCCATAATATTCATTGCTTTTTCAAGTTTATTCTTAAAACGATTAACCCCATAAGTCCTGATATAATCATCAGGATCCATATTGTTTTCTAAACGCACGATTTTAGGAACAACACCAATGTTCATTAATTCATTACTACAAGCTAAAGTTGCTCTTGCCCCAGCGTCGTCACCATCAAAACAAATTATTACATNAGGTGTTAGTTTTTTAATAAGCATAGCTTGGTTTTTAGTAATTGCCGTTCCCATGGTTGCTACAACATTTTTTATATCTTTGGTATAACATCTAATTACATCCATAAAACCTTCGACAATGATAACTTGTTTTTTAATTCGACTCTCTTCTTTAGCGCGGTGATAATTATAAAGTAATTCACCTTTTTTAAAAATTGGTGTCTCTTTAGTATTAATATATTTAGCAGTATCTTCATTATTATAAATACGTCCACTATAACCAATTATTTTCCCAGTAATATCCGTTAGTGGGAACATAATCCTATTATAGTAAATATCATTATGTCCATAATTATTATTAACCACTAAACCACTTTTAATTAAATCTTCTACTAAAAATTTCTTTTTTAATAATAGTTTAGTTAGCATTTCATTATCTTTTAAGGATAAACCTATTCCAAATTCTTTAATAACATCTTCATTGAAACCCCGTTTAAACAAATATTCTTTAGCTACTAAGCCTTGTTCAGTGTTAATGTTATTTTGATAAAACAACTGAGCTACTTCATAAATTTCATATAATTCACGGTGTTTGTTAACTTTAGGTTTAGAATAACCGAAGTCAAATGCAACACCACCTATATCAGCTACTTTTTTTAAACTTTCATAAAAACTCAAGTGTTCATAATCCATAATAAAAGTAAAAACATTTCCTGTTGCCCCACAAGAAAAACAAGTATAAATTTGTTTTTCATAGGAAACACTAAGACTCGGATCGCGGTCATCATGAAATGGACAAACTCCGAAATGGTTTTTTCCACGTTTAGTTAGAGGAATATACGATGAAACAACATCAACAATATTAACGCTATTTCGAATATTATTAATTTCTTCGTTAGATAATTTACTCATGTACATTCCTCCCCTACTATTAATATACAACAAAAATTTCTTATTTCCTTTTATTTTTATTAATTTTATCTATTTTTATCGTTTTTTTGTCTTAATCGCCGTTTAAATTTTAATAAATGTTATTATATATGATATTTNATATCAAGTCAAAAGAAAAAACCTAAATTAATAGGTTTTCCCTAGGTATGTATAAACATACCCATCTATATTAAACGCTAACACGATTAGCGTAGCCATAAGAACATGTTTTTATTACAATTTGTTTTTTTAAAATGAATTTAATACTACCATGTAGACTAGTTAAATAATAATCAATATGATTGTCATTTAAAAGTTCAATTACTTCTTGATGTGGATGATTATATCTGTTATTTAATCCCGCAGAGATGACTGCATATTTAGGCTTTAATTTATCTATAAAATCTTTTGAAGAACTATTTCTTGAGCCATGATGCCCTAATTTTAATATATCCATCTTAGGTAAATTATATGTACTCATTAAATATTTTTCACTACTTATNCCTGCATCTCCTGTTAATAATATATTCACATTGTTTAATTTGGTATAAACAATTAGACTATCTTCATTTTCATTTATTGTATTTTTTTGATTTAAAAAATAAAAAAAATTGTTATTTAAAGTTAATTTGGCTTGGTTAAAAAAAACATATGGTATTTTTTTATATTCAAGTAACTTAATTAATTGTTCTTCTATATCATTATTATACCCACTATTAAAAATAACATTATCAATAATGAAATTATC
>JGI24709J26583_10003195_pt1 | contig 13048 bp, 10 predicted proteins | sample BioPla2DNA1_FD_26583 | JGI IMG/M metagenome (IMG submission 26583) | reverse complement strand
GCTATTGCTAATATTACTGCTAAAATAACTATTACTGCTAATAATTCTACTAATGTAAATCCATTTCTTCTATTCATACTACCACCTTTAAAATAACTAATAATTTACTATATGTTAGGTATATATATACATAGAAAAAATAGCAAGTTCGAACTATAGTTTTAACAATTCCTAGTGTAAATAGAACTTTTAGTTTTAAAAATATATTCTTTTGGCAATACAATACGGATATTCAATTTTATCTACAATGCAAGTGATTTTTCTTCCTAATTCAGTGGTATCCCCTAATACTTTTACTTTTAAATAATTAGAACTATGTCCGATTAAATAATTATCTTCTATAGTCTCTGCAATTATAGTAATTTCCTTACCCCTATATTTAGTCATATATTCTAATTCTAATTTTTTAGATAATGCAACTAATTTACTTACTCTTGACTTTTTAACATTACCATTAACTTGATTAGACATTATAGCCGCTTTTGTTCCTTCTCTTTTTGAATAAGGGAAAACATGCAAAGACATAAAACCAATTTCCTTAATAAAGTCATAAGTTTCTTTAAAATCTTTTTCATCTTCATTTGGAAAACCAACTATAACGTCAGTTGTGATAGCTATATCAGGCCTAATAGATCTAATCAAATTAATTTTATCTTTGAAATACTTTTTATTATATTTACGATTCATTTCTTTAAGTGTTTTATCACAACCTGATTGAAGCGGTATATGTAAATGATTAACAATAATATCAGTGTTTTTTAATACATCTAAAAACTCATCATCTAATTCTGTTATTTCAATTGATGATATTCTAAGTCTTTCTAAACCTTCTATTTTTGTAACGTCTTTAAGTAAGTTAGAAAAAGAATAATCTTTAAAACCATAATGGCCCGTATGAATGCCTGTTAAAACAATTTCTAGGTAACCATTGTTTACCAATTTAGTAATCTCATCTATTACTAAATCCTTGTCCTTTGAGCGAACGTTTCCCCTTGTATAAGGAATAATACAGTAACTGCAATAATTGTTACAACCATCTTGAATCTTAACAAAAGCTCTTGTTTTGCCTTCTAAATAAGATACTTCCATNTCTTCAAAAGGTATGTCATCAATACTTCCTACAATATTAATTTTTTCTTTATTAGAAATATAATCTTCTACTAATTCTACTATTCTACTTCGTTCATTAGTCCCAACAATTATATTTACACCTAATTTAGCAATGTCATCACTGCTTATCTGTGAATAACACCCCATAACAACAACGATAGCATCTTTATTTTGATTAATGGCGTGTCTAATTATCTTTCTACTTTTAGATGCACTTGTATTAGTTACTGTACAAGTATTTATTATATATATATCAGCTATATCATTAAATGAAACAATATTATAATTTTTATTTTTAAACATATTTAAAACTGCTTGCGTTTCATAAGTATTTACTTTGCAACCAAGTGTATAGAATGCAACTTTCATATTTACCTCCAAAAAAGAAAAACCCAAAGGGGTTATTCTAAATTTTTTCTAAAATTAATTAATCTATTTAAGAAGGCTTCTTCTTCACCTAATCGATCTTTCTTATAAGTTTCTTCTTTTTCATTAACCTCTACTTTAGGCATTTTTATAGCTTCACCATTGCCATCTTGAACACCAAAGACAGGTGAAATGAAAATAGATGATTTAAACTTTCCTTCTTTTTGAGGTTCTCTATATGGTTCTTCTCTTTCAATTTCTTCTGCCACCATATTCTGATAAACTTTATCAGAAAAAGTAATATCTTCTTTAGGTAACACATCATCCTTGCCAATTGTTTTAACTAATTCTTTATAACTAATAACAGAATTCTTTTCTTGTTCTTCTTCAAACTTTGTTAAATTAATAGCTCTATTATCAATAACAGATTGAATTTTATCAGTTATTTCTTTTAAATTTCTTGTTTTTTCATTTGTTTCATCTATATCTAAATTATTTAAATCTAAAACCTCAAGATTCTCGAAATCTTCAATTTTTTTGTCGGCTATTTTCTTATTAACCTTCTTTTGTTCTTTCATAATAATAAAAAGAATTATTAAAATTAAAACTAAAATTAAAATGATATAAATAATTAATTTTTCATCATCAGCTAAAGATAAATAATATCTATGTAAATTGTTAAAAAAAGATGCAATGTCTTTTCCTAAAAACATATGTACTTCACCTCATTAATTCATAATTTATAGCACTCATTACAAATAGTGGTGCTGTTTCTACTCTTAAAATGCACTTGCCCAATGATGTTTTAATAAAACCATTTGTGGCTAGTAGTTCTTCTTCTGCAGGAGAAATGCCACCTTCAGGACCTATAACTACTAATATTCTATCATATCTTTTATGTTTTGATAAGACCTGTTTTAGATTTTGGTTTACATCTGTTGTACTACAAACTATTTTTAGATCATAATCAAGTTTTACTAAATCATTGATATTCATTTGTTTTGAGATGTTAGGTATTGTTACTCTGTGAGATTGTTCAGCCGCTTCTTTGCAAATCTTATTCCATCTTTCACATTTCTTATTATACTTATTATTATCCAGTTTTATAAGCGTTCTAGAAAGGCTTAAGGGGATTATTTGACTCACACCAAGTTCAGTAGTCTTCTGTAAAATGAAATCCCACTTTTGTTCTTTTACAAGCGATATTGCTATTGTTACTTTTACTGAAGATTCATCTTCGGTTATTTTTTTATTTAACACTTTGAGCTTTACACTATTTACACTTAAAGTTGTAATTTCACAAAGGTATACAACTTCGTCATATATAACCTCTATTTTATCATTTTCTTTCATTCTCATAACTTTATACATATGATATATATCAGATGAACTAAGTTCTAACTTTTCATTAAGCGCAAAATATCTTTGCAAAAAAATCACCTTTTTCATATAAATATTAAGTCTATTATATAGATGTTAAATCCATATTTCAAGTATGTATCAAATATTTACTCATAACCCCTTTGGTTAGATAACTTAAAATAAACTTTATAAAAAAAGGAAATAGTTCATTTCATTATTTAAAACAAAACATTACATTTTGTGGTATAATAGCCAACAATGTTTTTTGATTATATATTTAAGGGGGTCATCATGCAAAATTATTTAAAATGTTTACCAAAGCCTTTATCCGATAATGAAACAAATAAGTATTTTAAATTGATGGATGAAGGATGCAAAACAGCAAAAAAGATACTTATTGAGCACAATTTAAGATTAGTTTTTCATATTGTAAAGAAATATATAAATGTAGGAAATAAACACAACTTTTATTTTGATACAGAAGATCTCATGAGTGTTGGTTCTATTGGCTTAATCAAGGCTGTTGATTCTTTTGATTTGAATAAAGGAACAAAATTTGCAACATATAGTTCAAGATGTATAGAATTAGAAATCCTAAATTATATTAGAAAATTTAAAAAATTAGATATTAGTATCGATAACCAGATAAGTATTAATAATGGTGAAAATTCTTTTACTATTGCTGATACTATTCCTAGTGACAAAAATATTGAAGAAGATATTATTTTTAAAAACAATTTAAAAGATGTTAAAAATGCACTTACCCTACTTACCGAAGAAGAAAAAAAGGTAATAGCATTACGATATAATAATCGTAAAAAAATACCTCAACAAAAAATAGCAGATATGCTTGGTTACTCTCAATCTTATGTTAGCAGGATTGAAAAGAACGCTTTAAAGAAACTAAAAAAGGATTGCCATGAAAAGCCAGATAAGGAAGTAAAACCTATTATTAATGAAACAACAAAAATAAAAATAATAGAGATAGCAAACTGTTTTATTAAAGAAGACATCTCATTAAAACAATTAGCTGTAAAATATAATGTTAGTAGATCTTCTATCCATGTTTATTTAATGAAAAAATTAAAAGATATAGATATAAATCTATATGATGAGGTTATATTAACTATAAACAAGAGAAAAGAAGAAAAGAAGATAAATTTAATAAAAGAGCGAAAATACATAAAAACATTGGATGATATAAAAAACAAACCACTGGTAATTCAAAAAAGNGATGATTATAACCAAAGAAAAAAAAGAAACAGAATACCAGTATCCATTTNAGAAGTTTTTCCACATCAACCTGAGGATAGAATACTAAATGTAATTAGTGAGTTAAATGAGGTTAACAGAGTAATATTTGAAATGAAATATGGTTTAAATGGATATCAACACACTGATGTTGAGCATATTGCATCGGTAATGAAAATGTCAACACAAAATATTTATACTAGACTATATCATACTAGAGCATTAATTAAAAAAGTCTTAAACGCTACTGGTGAAGAGCATAACAAAAAGAATTCACATCTATCTTATTCTAAGAAAAAGCATAAATAACATAACTATACAATAGGTGTTTTTAACAATAATTTATGATATAATAAGTTATGGAGGATAAATATGGAAGATGAAATTTTAGATTTTGATATTCCTGCACCAAAGAAACTATCTATGATAGAAAGATATGGTGAGGATTTAACTGCAAATACATATATTACAAATCCTGCTATAGCAAGAGAAGAAGAAATAAAAAAGATGATTTTAGCACTCCTTATTCCAGATAAATCAGCTATATTAGTAGGTAAACCTGGTATTGGTAAGACTGCTATTGTAGAAGGTTTAGCATATAAAATACAGAAAGGCGATATACCTGATTCATTAAAAGATTATAAAATTATTAAAATTAATTTAACTTCATTACTTGGAACAAATACAACTGATGGAAATGAAGAACTTAAATTACAGGTATTAGTTGACGAATTAAAAGACCTTGAAAAAACAATATTATTTATAGATGAAATACACAACGTTATAGGAACAGGTTCTGTTAACAGTTCTTTTGACTTTGCTAATATGTTAAAGTCTGGCCTTGATCGTGGAACTATTAAAATTATTGGCGCTACAACAGATGCTGAATATAATCATTATCTTGTTCGAGATAGAGCTTTTTTAAGAAGATTTGAAAAAATAGAAATTGCAGAACCAGATCAAGATACAACTGTAAAAATAATACTTGGAAGTATACCTAGAATTGAAAAACATACTGGTGTTAAATTTGATTATTCCCCTTTTGTTATTGAAAATGTAATAGCTTTCTTAGTAAATATGACCAGTGAATACAAAAGAATGTACGAAACAACTTCAAGATATCCGGATGTTTCTTTTGCACTAGTAAGTAAAATGTTTTCATTCGCACTATTCGATAATAGTCCTGTAATTAGATTTAAACATATATGGGAAACTGTTAAAACATGCAAAAGCATATATCCAGATGTTCTAGAAAAAGAAAAAAAGGCATTCTTAGTACAATTTGCGTCTCACTTAAAAGAGGAAAATGTATATACATATGAATAAACAAAAAGTTCAACATTGATTGAACTTTTTTTATTTGTAAATTTCTAATCTAAAGAAACAAAATTATTTTCTAAAATGTATCCAATAGTTACAGAGCCATCTCCACCATTACCACCTTTTTTAGCACAAGGACCTGACTCTCCACCACTAGCAGTTATAGTACCATTATTTTCATAATTACTAATATAAAATATATTAACTGAACCACCACCAGAAGATCCACCAGATACTGCTACACCAGTATTATAACCAACTGGAAAATATGAAGAACTACCACGCGATTCAATAACAGCATTATTATAAATATTGTTACTATAAATGATTAATAGCCCACCTGTGCCATCATCTGCTGATGATACTGCATTTCCTGTAACTGTTCTATTTGCACCTGCAGTTGGCCTTGCATCTTTACCACCTGGATTTCCAGCACCACCTGATGCAACATACATCGTACCAGATGTCCTGCGTCCTACAGCATCTCCTCCAGCCCCACCATTAGGACTAGCACTTTTACCTGTAACTGGAGAGTCTGCTGCAGATGAAGCTCCTCCACCACCAGAACCTCCTGAGTATGATGTTCCAGCAGAACCATTACCACCTTTTGTTGCACTTCTCATAGAAGCACCAGATCCACCACCGCCGGTTCCCCTTTCTAATCCAACACTACCAGCAATACCATCAACTTGACCTTTTATTGCAACAGCTCCAGCGCCGCCAACAGCTGGAACATATTCATAAGTTTCATCNCTGTTTTTCCATAAATATACATTTTGTCCTTCAGCTACTGCACCACGAGCAGTCATTGATATAGTTCCATTATTGGTAAGAGTTCCTTTTACATATATGAACATACCTTTTTTTCTTGTTGTCGGAGTTAGCAGCACACCAGATTCAATAGTCAAATCTCCATTATATTTAACTACCAATATCCTCTCATCAGGTATATCATTACCTAAGTAAATGATTGGGGATTCCTCTTCCTTATAGATAGTATTTCCATCAACATTTATAAGTTCAATGTTATACATTTCACCATTAATTTTTATATCGTAATTTCCATCACGTAATTCATTATTGCTAATAACCTCAAGAATACTATTAGCATGAGGCAGATTTACAATTACCGATCTAGTAGTTGTTGTTACATTACCATCTGAATCAGCAACTGAATAAACAACACTATATGTTCCAAGCATATTGGTATTAACGTCACTTGTTACAACTATCTTATCTGTAATATCTCCATCATCAGGGTCAAANGCCGTTGCGCCAGGATCCTTATATATATCCCCCCTGCTTATGTTAATTACCTTTTCTCCAATGAGAGTTATTGTTGGATCAACACCCAATTCTGAAAAAGTGATTCTAGCATAACCATCACCTAAATTACCTATCATTGNAGATGAACCATCAATAGTTGGCATTGAAGATTTTCCATCTATCATGGTAGAATTTTGGAATGATTTTTCAGAGTAATGAAGCGGTTGTCCTGTGTGTATACCCATTTCATCTATAGAATCACAACCAGTATATCCAGAAATAAAAGACGAACCACCGGTTGCTGATTGTGAGCCACTTGATGAACCGTTGTGTTTTGAATATCCACCATAATANCCACCACCNGCACCACTAGATGGTGTGTAACCATGATTTGTTCCTGGTTGACCAATACCTAAAGCATAACCAGTAGTTTGTGTAGCACCAGCAGAAAAACATATTGCATCACTACTAAGAGCTCCACCTGCACCACCAACACTTCCATAAGTACTTCCAGCGCCTCCACCAGCAACCATAATACGACTTCTTAAGGATTCAGTATCATTCCAAAGGCCATCTACAAGTCTTACATCAGTTGCGCCTCCACCACCACCAGAACCTTCATCATCGTCATTATCGTTTCCGCCTTTAGCACCCCCATTAAAACCTCCATCACCACCAATTTTTTTAGACGGGGAATTAAAACCTGCTCCGCCTACATAAACATATAGAGTTTCATCCTGTTTCAAATTTATAATTCCATTTGTATAAGCACCTGCACCACCATTATGAATTAAAGAGCCATTTTGTCTTCCCTTGCCACCACCTGCTCCCCATAACTCAACTTTATATTTGCCATTAATTGGTGAAGTGAAAACTTGATAATCACCAGTATATGAATACTCATTTGTTTTTACAATAACGTGCACCCTTCTTGTTGCTGTCACTTTATTGTTATTACTATCTTCAACGGTATAAGTTAGCGTATATACTCCTTCTACATCAGTATCAACTTCACCTGTAATTTGTACTTTGTTACTCAAGTCAACACCTTTAACATCAAAAGCATTAAAGCCAGCATCTACATAAGATTCACCTAAAAATGCAACAGTCTCTGCACCACCAGTAAGTTCAATTATAGGGTCCATATCATCTGTTATACAATCCTCTAAATTTTGTGTGACCTTGATGTTTCTTGAAGTTCCACAAGCAACTAAACCTTGCCACTCTTTAGCGCCAATTAGTATTAGCATTAGATCACTATCTTGTGATTCAAATCTAACCAAATTATAATTGCTTGAATCCAAACCAATCTTTTCGTTCATATTACCTTTTGTAATTATAAAGGATCAAAGGATTGATCTTTAAGTTTTTGATATTTTACAGCTTTAAGAACCATGTTAGCATTACTCTCAAAAGCATTGATGCGAGACTTTTTAACTAGACTTGAAATTTCAGGAATAGCAATTGCTAAAATTATAGCAATAACGACTATCACCATTAATAATTCAATTAATGTAAAACCCTTATTTTTATTCATCGCAACACCACCTTTACTTCTTTTTTAATAAATTATAATATTCATTATGCTTCTATTAGTATGCGATTATAAATTATTTTTATTTAAAACAATTGGCTCAAAATATATTCGCTTTTGTAAAATTAACCTTTTATCAAAAACACTCTATACTAATACCTTAAAATTGAACATAGTACAATAATAACATTTATTAACAAAAAAGTCCAAAACCATTTTTTGGACTTTTATTTAATATTTCGTTTATATTTATTAAAAATATCACTATTTTCCAAATTAGTTTTAGCAAGCTGATTAACTAAATCTTTTTGTTTACGATCTAATTTATTTGGAATAACTACATTTACTATTACATACATGTTTCCTTTTCGTTTACTTGAAACATTTGCAATTCCTTTATCTTTCAATAAAAGTTTTGCGCCACTTTGAGTTCCTGATGGAATATTCAAAATAACTTCACCATATAAAGTAGGAATTTCCTTTTTCACACCTAAAATAGCTTCAGTTATAGTAATAGGTAACTCTAAATAGATGTCATTACCTTCACGTACAAACAAAGGATGGCGACTTATTCTAAATTCAATATATACATCTCCATTTGGACCGCCATTGCTTCCAGCCTCACCCTTACCAGGTAATCTTAGTTGACTGTTTTCATCAACACCAGCTGGAACTTTTACACTTATTTCCCTATTAGTTCTAACATGACCCTTGCCTCTACATTTTGAACAGCTATCTTTATATGTATATCCACTACCCATACATGCTGAGCAAGTAGTTTTAGTTAGATAAGTTCCTAAAATAGTTCTTTGTTCAGCCGTAACAGTACCGCTTCCACGACATTTTTCGCATCTCTCTTCACCGGTACCACCTTTACCATCACATGATGAACAATTATCATTAACATCAAATTTAATAGTTTTCTCAGTTCCAAAAGCTGCTTCTTCGAATGTAAGATCCATTCGCATGACCATGTCAGAGCCTTTTCTCCTGCTATTGGTACTACGACCTCCTCCGCCAAAGCCAAATGATGAACCAAAAATATCAGAGAAAATATCACCAAAATCGAAACCTGAAAAATCAAATCCGCCTGTTGAATTATATCCTCCATTATTATCAAAGGCACTGTGACCAAATTGATCATATTGGCTTCTTCTTGTTTGGTCAGATAAAACTGCATATGCCTCTTGAACTTCTTTAAACTTTTCTGTTGCATTTGGATCTTTACTAACATCTGGATGATGCTCTTTAGCTAATTTTCTAAAAGCACTCTTTATTTCAGCTTCTGTTGCATTTTTACTAACACCTAAAACTTCATAATAATCTCTTTTTGCCATATCAACACTCCTTGATATTAAATGCAGAAACAAGTTTCTGCATTTAACAAATTATTTTTTTTCTTCAAAATCAGCATTGATAACATCATCTTTTGGTGCTTCGTCTGAATTATTATCTTCAGTAGATGTTTGTTCTTCTGCCTTTTTAGCTGCTTCTTGATATACCTTTGTTGCTAAAGCCATAGCTGTCTCATTTAAAGCTTCCATTTTTTTCTTTATATCTTCAATATCATTAGATTCTAATGAACCTTTTAATTCTTCTATTTGCTTTTCAGCTTTTTCTTTCTCATCAGCTTCAACTTTATCTCCTAAATCCTTAATAGCTTTTTCAGTAGCAAAAATTAATTGTTCAGCTTCATTTTTTGTGTCTGCTTCTTCTTTACGTTTTTTATCAGCTTCTTTATTAATTTCAGCTTCTTTAACCATACGATCTATTTCTTCATCTGTTAAATTAGTTGATGCTGTAATAGTAATAGATTGTTCCTTATTTGTACCTAAATCTTTAGCTGTAACATTAACAATACCATTAGCGTCAATATCAAACTTAACTTCTATTTGAGGAACACCTCTTGGTGCTGGTGGAATATCTCCTAATTGGAATCTTCCTAATGTCTTATTATCAGCTGCCATTGGACGTTCACCTTGTAATACGTGGATATCAACTGCTGGTTGATTATCTGCTGCTGTTGAGAACACTTGTGATTTAGATGTTGGAATAGTTGTATTTCTTTCAATTAATGGTGTCATAACATTACCTAGTGTTTCAATACCAAGTGATAATGGTGTAACATCAAGTAATACGATATCATTAACTTCACCTGTTAAAACTCCACCTTGAATAGCTGCACCCATTGCAACAACCTCATCTGGATTAACACCTTTGTGTGGTTCCTTACCAAGTTCTTTTTTAATTAATTCTTGGATCATTGGAATACGTGTTGANCCACCAACTAAAATTACTTTATCAATATCACTATTGCTCATTTTAGCATCTTTCATAGCATTACGAACTGATGTTAAAGTAGATTCAGCTAAATCTCTAATTAAATCTTCAAATTTAGCCCTTGTAAGATTAACATCTAAATGTAATGGACCAGCATCACCTTGCGAAATAAAAGGTAATGAAATCTGAGTAGTAGTTACACCACTTAGTTCCTTTTTAGCCTTTTCTGCTGCATCTCTTAAACGTTGTGTAGCCATCTTATCTTTCGATAAATCAATCCCATTTTCTTTCTTAAATGTTTCTACTAAATGATCAACTATTCTTTGATCAAAATCATCTCCACCAAGTTTGTTATTACCACTAGTAGATTTAACTTCAAATACTCCTTCACCAAGTTCTAGGATAGATACGTCAAATGTACCTCCACCTAAGTCATATACTAAAATTGTTTGGTTATTATCTTGTTTTTCAAGACCATATGCTAAAGCTGCAGCTGTAGGTTCATTTATAATACGTTCTACCTCAAGCCCAGCTATCTTACCAGCATTTTTAGTTGCTTGACGCTCAGCATCGTTAAAATATGCTGGAACAGTAATAACTGCTTTAGTAACTTTATCACCTAGATATTCTTCAGCATAATCTTTCATATAAGAAAGAAGCATTGCACTAATCTCTTCTGGTGTATATTTTTTACCTTCAGCTTCTACCTTTTTACTAGTACCCATTAATCTTTTAACAGATGAAATAGTATTTGGATTAGTGATTGCTTGTCTTTTAGCAGTTTCACCTACCATCTTTTCACCATTTTTAAAAGCAACAACACTAGGAGTTGTTCGCCCACCTTCTGGATTAGGGATAACTTTAGGTTCCCCACCCTCTAATACACTAACACAACTATTAGTTGTACCTAAATCAATACCTATAATTTTACTCATAAATTTATCTCTCCTTTTCCTTTTATATATTATTTACCTTAACCATAGAGGCTCTAATTACTCTATCGTTAAGCATATACCCTTTTTGATAAACTTCCAAAACAATACCATCTTCTTTAGTTTCTTCCTTATCAGTCATTACAGCTTGATGGTAAGCTGGATCAAACGGCTTTTCTAAAGCCTCTATTTCTTTTAAACCCATATCATTTAAAACTTTAACAAAAGATGTGTAAATGAGTTTAAATCCTTCCAAAAACTTAGATAATTCATCTGTCAAATCATTATCATCAAGTGCTATAGCACGTTCGAAATTATCTAAAGTAGGTAATATTTTTTCAATTAATTCTTCATTCGCATATTTAATTGATCTATTTGTCTCTTCATCTTTTCTCTTTTTATAATTAATAAGTTCTGCTTGAGACCTCAACAATTTATCTTCTAACTCTTTTATTATTTCAGCACTTTTGTCTTTGTTTTTCTTATTAGACTTTTTTGAGTTTTTCTCCTCTATATTTTCTTCTATATTTACTGTTTTTTCTGTTTCCTTACTCATAATCATCACCTTTCAATATTTTTCTTGATGTAATCAAGGATACTTACAACACGATCATATTCCATCCTCTTTGGACCAATAACAGCTATGGTACCAGCTTTACCATCAACTATATATTTGGTTTTAACAATAGTAACATCATCATCTATTTTTGATTCCTTGCCAATATAAACATTTATACCACTTTCATCTTCTTCAATATTACTTATTATCTGCCTATNATCAAGTTTACTTACAATATTTTTAACTTTACTAACACTATCAAATTCTGGTTGATTAAGAATGTTTTTCCTTCCCATAAAATGAATATCATTCTTTATCGTAAAATCATTAAAAGCATTATAAAAAACATTGTATACAGCTTCATGTTGTTCTATATATTTACCTATTATAGGTTTAATTTCAAATTCAAGTTTCTCACTTATCTCATCGATTGGTGTATTAACTAACAAACTATTTATTAAATCTACCATCTTATGAATCTCTTCAACACTTATATTGCAATCAATACTTATATTCTTATGTTCAACATGACCTTTATCAGTAATAACAATGGCTATAACATTAGATGAATCAATAGGCACAACCTCAACCTTCTTAAGCCTGTTATCTAAAGATGCATTACCAAGGACAACTGAAGTGTAATTGGTTATTTCAGATATTATTTCCATACTTTTTAATATTACATCATTAAATTCTAAGGATTGGTTTTTAAATATAGTTTGTAATTTTAAAACATCTTCACCAGTCATCTCTTTTGGTTTCATTAAATGCTCAACGTAGTAACGATATCCATCTTCACTTGGCACCCTACCNGATGAAGTGTGGGTCTTCTCTAAAAAACCCTGTTCTTCTAAATAGGCCATTTCATTACGAATTGTTGCGCTAGAAAGATTTAAAAAAGTACAAATGGATTTAGAGCCAACAGGACGCGCTAATCTTATGTATTCCTCGACAATCATCTTTAAAATATTGTTTTGTCTAGTATTTAACATATAACACCTCCTTATTTGCATAACACTATTATAATAGTATGATTTAGCAATGTCAAGTTATGAGTGCTATTTTTTT
>JGI24709J26583_10003192_pt1 | contig 13049 bp, 10 predicted proteins | sample BioPla2DNA1_FD_26583 | JGI IMG/M metagenome (IMG submission 26583) | reverse complement strand
GTGGTTTTCTTAGAAAACGCTCCAACCTATGAAGCCAATGATCTTATTACCATTAATATGAATAAGGATAACAAGCTGATATCTAAGCTTTCCAATATGCTAGATAATGAGGTGGTTATAGATTATTCAAATAGTAGTTTGTTAGATATAGATGATTCACTGGTTTCTGAACAAGAGATAAAGGCCTTTGTTCAATTACGGAGAGAGATGAAGGAGAACTTCATTCAGTATCATTATGATAAAGCAGAGGAAATAATAGGTTTATTAATTAGTAATTATAACAACCCTATGCTATTATTAATGCTATTTTTAAGAGAGAGTAAGATTAATTTATTTGAAGTTGAAAAAAACAATCCTGATATAATAAATCTTAAAAATATAAAAAACACACAAATAAAAATAATTGAGGTCTCCCAAAAATTCATGAATATGGAGCCTACTATACCTAATGACAGAAAAGATGAATTTTATGAATTTGTTGCAAGCTTTATATCATCCAGTTCTATAAACAGTAAGTTATATTTTTTGTTTAATCTTTTAGGTCATAATATAAATACAGAAAATATAATGGAGGATTATGTAGCTTTATATAATAGGTCATTAGATTTTTATTGTGCAATTATCAAATCCTTATGGAAAAAGATGAGTCCCCTTTTGCAAACAATATTAGGAATTAAAGCGTTTTTTTCACAATATACTGTGGAAAATGGAGTAATGCCTCCTGTACTACTTATTACAAACTGTCCTATAGAGTCATTAGTTAATGAAAAGGATCGGCTCAGATTAGAGTGCTACTTAGAAACAGTCAATTATAAATGGTATTATGCATCTACTATATGGTATGCCATAATCCCCCGACTTAAGTTTGTTCATGCGACAAAGCAAATAACAAGAGAAAGGTTCTTAGGACATGAGGCTGATGAAGACAATGATTACAACCTTATTGAACCAGTAAGTTTACTGTTAGAGGTTTTATGCCGTTTTCGTATACAGACCTTTATAAGTGCTAAAGCATCAGCTGATAATAATTTTTCATGTTTTACCAGAGAGGGTGTAAGTTTATTTGAAGATAGCTTTATGCCATTAAAAAGCATAAATAATAATTCGTATATAGTTCCATGTATGCCTAATTTCACAATCATTCCCAAGGAGCATTGCAAAATTACGGTAGGGAGAAAATGTATATATAAGGAATTTGAAAAGTATAATACCCTACCAGCAGACTATAAATATATCTGGTTAAGTGGAGTTTACATAGAAGCCTCATTTGTAGCAGCGGGGCTATATGGTGCATGTCAGTGCCCAAGTTATTTATCACAACGATTTCCAGGAGAAGTTAATCCGATGATGCCTGGAGTATCATATAGAATTTATGAGGATAACAATAATAGGATAACAGTAAGCACCATGAAAAAAGAGATATTTACATATCCTGAGGAGTTTATAGAATCCGTACAGCAGAAAGCCTATGGAGTTGTTTTTGCTCCTGATAAAAAAGGAGTTGTTGTTATAGCTGATTCTGTAATGTCATCCTTACATGGAGATAAGGATAAAATTGCTACAGTTCAGGTCATGACCTTTATAGAGCGTATATTACGTCAGGCAACACAGGATTTTAGAGAGGATTTGATTAAGGAATTTTTCCTTAACAGACCAGATAGTCTCTACTCTGAATGGCTTAAAAACAAAAAATATGTCAATGCTATAATTCATGAGGGAGAGAACCTATCATATCAAATAAAAGAGAAGGAGCATGCTTGCATAATAGAGCTTGTTTTAAAAGATACATTAAAGAGTGAGAAGGTAGATCTTAGCAGATAGAAAACAGCTTACATGTAGCATGGCTAATGGCAAAATAGAAAGGGTTTGGTTATATGGATTATGAAGCTTATATAGAACAATCCTTATTAAATATACAGGATTTAAATGAACGTAAAATAATGAGACAGGTTTTCATGGATGTACTTATTCCCTTATATAAGTTTTCAGAAGAAAACTACAAAAAGCTTGAGGATGATTTATATAAGGAAGAGGAGTGTACAGGTGACTCATATTCAATTGTTACTGGCATTATTGATAGGAAAAAATATGATATAACTCTAGATAGTATTAAATTAATGAAGCAGGAAGATAGTGAAGAGAAGATAATTGATTTTTACCATGTAAAAGAAGCTTTGGAGCAAGGGACTAAGTGCAAATTGTTTCCNATTTATATACGTTCTGATTATAGAACAATTAGGGAGCTAGAANTCTCTAACAGGAAATATAATGGAGTTATTNGTACTGATGAAGGTGAATATAAGGCGGAATTTGAATTANAGAGAAATANAGATTACATAGAGCAACTTATGGAATTATACAAAGTTTTTATTAATAATTCAATTCCTTGGAGTACTGTTTGTGCACCTTATTTATACAAAATATTTGATGTCTATATGGTGGGGGCAGACAATGTACAGGGAGAATTTATTAATGAAATCACAATACAATTTGAGGAATTTGAAGAGTATATAAAATACGATTATGTACCTATATGGAATATAGATACAGTAAACCTGAAGTCTAGTGTGGTACCTACTCCCTGTAATGACCAGCTTCACTATCAACATATAATCTTTAAGGAAAGATTGGATAGTGCTAGTTATCTGGTTCTAAATTCAGATGTTTACTTAGTTAATCAACAAAGAAAAGATGGAGATTTAATTATTACATGCTCGGAAGAGAATCCTGTTAACTGGCAATTACTAAAGATTTGTAATAATCCAGAGATTATATGTGATGAATTACTATTTAGTAATAAAATGATGAATTCATCGTATATCAAAAGGGTTCGTACAAAGGCAGATTTAAAAAAGTTTATAAATGACTTAGGGTATTCAAAATATTTGAAATTAAGAGATATTTCAATTAATAATGACTATATAGGAAGCTGTGAGACTTACTCAATGGATGGGTATATAGCAGAAGAGATTAAACTTAGTAATAATAAGAATATATTATTGTTTGAATTTGAGAATCTGATGGTAGATTTGTATTTAAGCCAGGATATTTTATCCTATATTGTCACAAGACTACAATGGGAGTACCCTGAATTTCAGTGTATTGGAAAGTTTGTATGAGGTAAAAGATGAGTAATTTATGGAGTCTAGTAATAAACAAGGGTGGTAATGCATTTTTTAAACAATCTGAGATGTTTAGTCCTTATTATGAACTGTCAGCAGATTATTTTAGTAATGATGAATACAAACAACAGAATGAAATAGAGATAAATAGTTTGTATCGCTTTAATAATATTTTTTCATCACTTTTTTCTGATGGGATAGTTAATGAAGAATGGAAAAAGCATCTGTTTAATGTATGTATGCATTTTATCCTACAAATAGAGGCAAAAAGTACACTTACCAAAAAGGAATATCGTATTCAAAAGCTAAGCTTGGCAATAGAGAACGGACTTTACGGAGAAGAATGTGAAATGTTATTTGCCAAATTGAATTCTATCAAGAAGCATACATTACTAACATATTTAGACAATCAATATATAACTGGAGCTTCATCCGTAATATTTACAAGGGTATTAATAGAATTGCTAGAAACAGGTATTGTCTATAAAAACACTCTTAATCCCAATGAGCTAATTGTATATATTGGGGAATGCAAAAATGATTATTATGTAGATATTTTAAAACTTGTGGAAGAGTTTTTTCTTCCAATAAATCATACATACAGGGTATATTGGGATACACACTTTGCCTTAATAGGTGAGGAACAAACAATGAAATTTGATAAAATAGAAATATTTTAGTTATTAAGTCATTATATATGTGTCTACATATTGCTATTGTAGTAGTTGACAAAGTATAGGGGGATTATATGGTTGGTAAAAGAATTCCGTTATTTAACAGAGGAAATATATTAACAAAGGAAATGCTAGATGCCTTAAAGGACTATGCTGTAAGAAGCAGTGAGCTTGCTTATGTTGGTTATTCAGATGGAATATTAAAGGGTTGCAATATTACAACTAAAGACAACTTAATTACTATAAACAAGGGAATATTAATATTTAATGAAACAGCTTATTATATCCATGAGCCTATTTCTATTGACTATAAACCATCAAATGAATGGCTTGTTTTAAAGGTGAGCTTGCAGGGGGAATCTGTAACTGAAAACTTTATTAGCAGAGATATAGATATAATACTAACTAACGATGATAGCCAATTAGATCATGAGGATGTAGAAATATGCAGATTTAAGCTTCAAACAGGAGCAAGACTTAGGTATAAATACAAGGATCTTAGTGATATGAATACCATGTATGATACGGTGAATATAATTCATTCGAAATGGGCTGCTTATGGAAATACTTCTGTTTCACCTATTATTTTGAGAAGTTTTTTAGCGGAGGCATTACAGTATCCAATTAATGATTCCTTGGATAAGGTCTTCTGCCAAGAGATAGCTTCTTTAAAAGGTGAGACCATAAACCGGGAAGCAATATCCATATACATCTGCAATAAGACACAGAAGGACTATAAATTATGTAATAACACTGAGATATACCAGGGTCTTAAGGAGGCTTTGAAACTAATCAAAGGTGAAAAAGTAGAAGTGAATAAAAATATAAGACGGGAAAGAAGAATTATTGTAGATTGATATATCATCTTAACTAATAGAAAATCAGGATAAAATCAGTACAGGATAGATTGTAGGTTGGAAGGAATATAAATTGAAGGGAAGGATAATCAATGTTTATTAAAAAGGAAGTAGAGTACATAAAAAGCAATTACGGCCATATAGAGGCATTTATTCAGAAGCATCTTAATCGTAGTTTTGGTCAAACAAGAGGACTGCCAGTTGATATGATTTGTATATGCTTTATGAGTACTTCTCTGTATATGAGTAAGCCAGTATTCCGATTGTGTTTCTATAAAGATACAGAAATATGGGAGAATCCAATCCTAGAATATGAGATGCCTGCTGATTGGTTATTTAAGGAATGGCCATCCGAATTTGATTCAGAGGAGGAATATATAAAGAATAGAAAGCAAATTCGCCCCTTATTAATATATGCAAGTTCTGTATTTAAGTATTCTCTAGCCCAATGTTATAGATTTAGCAATTATGAGAAAATGCAAAAAGGTGAAGAGTTATATATATGCTTTGGAGAATATAAGGATTGGCAATTCCCAATTTATATTGATAGACCTGAGCTTGATATTTTTCAAAATCCAGAGGATGAGCCCTTGGTATTTCGAAGATTTAACAAGAAGGTGTATAAAAACAAGGAATTTGAGAACATGGATTTAACCAGTTCCGAATTTTCAGATTGTGTGTTTAATAATGTTAAGTTTAATGACGTCATTCTTAATGATGCAAACTTTGAAAACTGTCAATTTAAAAATGTTATCTATGAAGGATGCAAATTATATGGGGCTATACACACAAACTGCGATTTCANNGATATAAAATATATCAACACACACTTTACATTGAACAATTCATCACCTGAAACCTTAACTGGAATATACCGCGAATGTGCATTTGCTGATTGTAGGCAGGAAAATATAGATTATAATAATTCTGATACGGAAGGAGTGTTGGTTTTATAAATGGAATACTACAGTTTGAAGTTAAGCCCTTATGTGAAAAACCCCATTAGAATAAAAAAGTTAGATATTCTGGCTTCTAAGACTTCATTTGAGGCTTATAATGATTTGAATATTTATTATTTTGATTATGAGGAAGATAGAACGGAGATTACAAGTATTTTGACATCACCTATTTTCCTTATCGATAAGGAGATAAGAGATTTGTTTTCTTTATATTCTAATACCATGAAGTTTAAGGGGTTACAGCTATTTAGTACCGATGAGATTGATAAGAAAAAAGCAGTATTATACTTTCTNCCGGATATACCAAAGGTGGATTGTTTAAGCAAAAAAGCGCGCATAAATCCTAATGGAACAATAGATACAATAATTATTGAAAAAACAAAGCTAGAAGATTACCCCATATTTGGGCTAGACCAGATAGCAGAACAGAAAGTAATTATTAACGAGGATGTGGCAGAAAGCTTACTACGAAGAAATCTTTATGGAACAGGATTTGAAAAAGTAACTGTACTATAGTAGAGAATATGGAGGAGGTATAAATGGAGAAAAAATATGTCGCAATGTATGCAAGTATATCATGTGATAAAGGTTGTATAAACAATTTCCTGAATGTTAATCAGGATCATGGGGTATATAAAACCATGAAAGATGGATCAAAGTATCCTATTATGAATGCGAAAGATATGAGGGTAAGAGACAATATTAGTCAGTTTGGAAAATGTATTATGACTGACAGTTTATGCCAACCCACTATAATAACACCTTGGTTCGATGCCAATGAAGCTAATATTCTAGAGGATGGTGGAATGCTAACTGAGACTAGCAAGTTGGCATGTACAATGGGTGGAATAATCTCAATTAAATCTGTAGAAGAATAGAAATTTGAAAAGGAGATTACTATGAAGTATGTAGATGAAGAGATACTTAGGAATAAAAAACTTGAGGAAGCACAGAAAGAAAATGAAAAGGAAAATAATGAGCAAGGTGACATTGATTCACTGGATGTCAAATATGAAAGAAGATATTATTTGGATGGAAAGGTCAGCTTGGAAGTACCCATAGATTGTAAGGAAGTGCCTGAAGAGACTGTTGAAATTTTATTTTATGGAGAGAATAAGCCACAATATGTAATTGAATCAGAAAGCACAGAGGTTGCCGTAGGATATAATTACTCGGAGCATGAGATATCCAATGATGATATATTCAGATTTGCAGGTTTTGCGGCAAAGATGCTAGAAACCATGGGACCAGGTGTTAAGGTCTATAAAATAAAAAATAAAAAGCGACAGAATTTTAATTTGTCAGTAGTTGAGTTTACATCCAAGGGCTTGGACGGAGGAATATATAATCAGATGTTTTATGTCAGTGTAGAGGGGAAGCTAATGATTAATTTTGTTGTATTACCTAGCGAAAAGGCAAGTAAACTAAGAGGAATAGCAGATTATATTGTAGAGTCATTTAATGTTGAAACTGATATTAAGTAATATATTTTTAACAAAGTGAGGGTATGAAATGGATGCTATAACTTATGGAAATATTAAAATTAGTGGAATAAATTATAATAAAATATGTTCATTACGTATATATCAATCTGTTAACAATCATGCAGAGGCAGAATTTACTTGCCAAGTTCCAGTAGAGGAAGGTAAGAATTTCGTTAATAGAGCATATGGAACTAACGTGATTAACATAACGACAAGTGCACAGGGGCAGCCTAAGATACTATTTTGTGGAACAATAGCATCAGTAGGAGTTCGCAATACTGGCGGATACGGTTTACTTGATGTAAAACTACTATCTACCAGCAACATGTTGGATTTGAAGCCTGAAAGAAAGACGTTTCAAAACACATCCTTAACATATGAAGATGTTATGAATGCCGTTATTAAGGGTAATGGAACAGTAGATATTTCAGTAACTGACAAACCTATAGGAAATTTTGTATTGCAATATGAAGAAACTGATTGGAGCTTTATTAAAAGAATGGCATCTCAGCTTCAAGCCTCAGTATTTACAAGTATAAATAGTGTAAAACCTAATATCAGTGTCGGAGTTCCCCAGGGAGTTAGGGAAGTTAAGTTAAAAAGAGTAGATTATAGCGGTAGCAAAGGAATAGGCAATGGCTCAGAGGCTATGACTGTCAGTGCACTAGAATATTGTTACTTAGGTGAGAAGGTAAACCTGAATGGAAGTACATATACAATAGGGTCAGCAGTTAGTGTGTTTGACGATGCCAGGTTGGTTACTACTTATGGTCTTAATAAAGATAAGGATTTTGTTCAAGCTCCAATATATAACCAGAAAAGCTCAGGAAGAATGTTTTTAGGGTCTGTAAAGGCAGTAGAAGGAGACAAGGTTCAGGTTCATTTCTCTGAGCTGGATTCTGACTATGATGCGGGAGGAACACAGTGGTTCCCATACTCTACAGTATATGCGTCCAGTGATGGTAGTGGCTTTTATTGCATGCCTGAAATTGGAGATACTGTACGAGTGTTTATGCCATCTAATAATGAAAAGGATGCATTTGTCTCAGGAACTGTAAATAATAATCCTCAGGATGATCCTAGACATAAATCATGGAAGGCTCCAGGAGGTAAAGAGATATTATTGACAGATGAAGGAATATATATAATCTGCGAAAAGGAAAAAATATATATTAATCTTACTAAAGAAGAAGGCATAGAAATCCGCTCTAATAAAAAGATTGAAGTATCCTCAGACGAGGGCGTAGCCATTCAATCCTACAAAAATATTGTATTAAGAGCTGAAAACCAAATAAATATGGAAGTAGGTAATTCAAGTTTACTAATAGATAAAGAGCAAATTAGTATGACTGCAAATAATGTATACGTAAACTAATAAATCAATAGATGGATTAGAGGATTAAGAGTGGGAGTATATAATGAGAAAAAAGATGAAAAAACAGCTTATACGATCATATATTGTGATTATAATTTCTTTTATCTTACTAGGGACGTTGTTATTAGCGGCGACTATTATGGATGCTGAAGCTGTTGATTTCAAGCAGGCGGGTTATATAGGGGGTCCATTATTATATATTATATCAATATATCTAATATATTTTATGATAAAAAAAGATTGCTTTAAAGAAATAAAGCAGTATGTAGCAGACCATCCAGATATTACAATGGAAGATCTGGAGGAAGATTTTAGTAAAGCAGAGGCTATGGGAAATAGAGTATGGATAGGAGAGCGTTGGACATTTTATATAAATGATCTTAGTATACCAAAAGTAATAGAGCATGGAAAAATTGTATGGGCATATTATTATAGTGAACAACATGGAAAAGCTCATTATAGATATATATATATACATATGATTCAAATAAAGTTCTTATAAAAATACCAACAGCTCAGAGACCTGCAAAAAAAGCATTAAAAGTATATAGTGAAAAATTCGGAATATTAGTTGGTTATAGCAAGGAATATCGTAATTTGTATGAGAAAGACTTTGAAGGATTTTTAAGCTTAAGATATTGATAGACCAGAGCTAATAATATATTAATAAGAAAAGAGGCTTTTAATATGAAAAAAAAGATGAAAAAACAGTTTATAATTACATATGTTGTGGGAGTTATTGTATTAATTTCTATAGGTACTTTGTTGTTGGGGGCATCTATAGCGGATGCAGAGTCTGTTAAATATAAGCAGGTAGGCTATATAGGGGGGCCATTATTATACTTATTTTCAATATATCTTATATATGTTATAAAGACGAAAGATTGTTTTAAAGTAATTAAGCAGTATGTAATAGACTATCCAGATATTACAATGGAAGATCTGGAGAATGATTTTAGTAAAGCAGAGGCTATGGGAAAAAGAGTATGGGTAGGACAGCGTTGGACATTTTATATGAATGAACTTAGTTTTCCAGATGTAATAGAACATGAGAAAATAGTATGGGCTCATTTTTATAGGGAACATTATGGAAAAAACAGCAATGGATATATATATACATATAATGCGAAAAAAAACCTTGTAAAGATACCAATTGCAAGTAGAAACGCAAAAAAAGCATTAAAAGTATATAGTGAAAAAATGGGAATATTAGTCGGTTATAGTAAGGAATATCGTAAGATGTATGAGGAAGACTTCGAAGGATTTTTAAGCTTGAGATACACAAATAGTTAAATGTAAATCAGTATATAAAAATGAGGTAATTATTATGTGGGAACTGGGAAGATTAAAAATCAAAAGTAATATAGACTACCAAAGTGTACTAGATTTTAATTGTTATAGCGTTGAGAATGCATATACAAATGCCTCAGTTAAACTTAGACTCAAAGGAATACCAGGAATGGATAGTATTGAACGTTTGGAAGGAACGGATATTTCAGTCAATCTATCTGACGGAAGTTGCCTATTAAAGGGTATCTGTGTAGGCGCAGATTTAATTAGTCAATCACAGTATTCTGAAGTAGTACTGCATATAAGTTCCTACACTTATCATATGGACAATGACAAGAATAAACGAAGCTTTCAAAATCCAGAAAAAACCCTATCATCAATATTAAATACTATTGGAAAGACATATAAAGGGAATATACATGTAGACAATGACAAGAAAATCTCCGAGATTATTACACAGAACAATGAGACTGATTGGAGTTTTATAAAAAGGGTTGCCAATTCTTGTGGTGAGTCTGTATATGATAATAATAAAAGTTCAAGGGTTGACTTGTTCATTGGTAATAGTGGAATGCACTTTAAGGAATGGGGAGAAGATTTTGAAATTATTCAAAGAACTAGAGAGCTTTCCAAGTGCAATAAAGCAAATGCTATGGGTAACCAATCAATGCCATATGATTTTGAGGAGCTCATTGTCAATACATATGATCCGACCATATCGGCAGGGTATTGTATCGGAGATTATGTTGTTCGGGAATCCAAGATTACAACTGACCGTGAAATACTTATTAATAAGCTTTCATTATCAAGAAAGTCAAGTATAGATGCACAGGAGGCGACTTCCAGTCAAACTAAAGCAGACACAAGCTATTGTGATTTTTATAAAGGAACTGTATTAGAGGTAGATGGTACTAATGTAAAAGTACATTTTACTGTTGATGAGGATCAGAATCAGAGTGAAGCAGTATGGATGCCGTATGAAAATCCAGTATCAGGTTATGTCTATAGTATGCCTGATGTAGGGGATTCGGTTTTTGTATATTATGAAAGCACAGGCTTGGCAGTATGTATGGGAAGCATGCATACAGACACAGAACATCCTGATTTTATGAATACAAAGGACAAGATATTGACTAGTCAGGATAATATGCTTAAATTCTCTGAGCATATGTTTGAAATGGTTGCAGGAAGATTCCAAAAGGATAATGGTGGAGAAGAGTATTCAACCATAGAACTGAACTTAGATGAAGGCATTAATATCTATGGAAAAGGGATGGTTCATGTTATATCTACAGATAGCGGAGACGTCATAATTAATGCAGACAAGAAGGATGGCTATCTTGATTTTAGTGCTTTAAATAATATATATTTAAATGTTTCACGTAGCAAAATTCTAGTTGATAATGACCAAATATTTGTTAATTCATCTAGCTTCTTCTGGGAAGGTCTTAATAAAGGAAGTGGCTACGAACATAAGGAGACAGAATACAAGCGGAAGGGATTTTTAGATGTATTCCTATCTGCCGCATCACTTGCATTAGATGTTGCATCACTTTTTACACCACCAGTTTTTGATAGCATACTCGCTGCTGGTAATGTTTTAGTATCTGTATTTAAAGGTGATTGGGCAGGAGCGGCCATGGGGTTAGTTGGTTGTATACCATTAGTTGGAAAGATATCCAAGGTAAGTAAAGCTGCAAAAGCAGTAAAGGCTATTGCAACCACTTCCAAGGTTGCTACTAAAGGAGCAAAAATAATAAAAACAGCGAAAGCGGTAGGAAAAGGCATAAAATTTGCTGTAATATTAGCCGGAGGTGTACAGGCTGCAAAAGGTTTAACTGAAAAAGTCCCACAGATATATGATTTAGTAAAGCAAGGTAAGTTCAATCCATTTTCGGATATGGACGATATGGTTCTCTTACTAGATACACTGGATGATGGGGTTAATTTATATGATGCAGCAAAGGATACAAAGAAAATGGTTAATGATATGAAGAGGCCAAAAATTGACACCCCAGATGCAGAAATAGGAAAGACCAACAACCCTGATTCACCAGAAGGCTCCCCATCAAAGGACAAGACTATCAGTACAGAAGCAGAAGCAGGAAAGCCAACCGAGAAAGCGACCCATGACGGTGATCCTGTTGATATGGTTACAGGAAGCTTATTCTTAGAGCATACAGATATGAAAATTCTAGATATATCGGGAGAATTCCGGCTTACCAGAACATATGAATCTGTATATACCAACGAAGACCGTATGTTAGGTAGCAAATGGTTGATGAACATAGAAGCAAGAATCAGTATTTCCAATGATCGTGCTACTGTTCGTATGCCTGATAACCACCTAGAGTATTTTCGTAGAAATAATTCACTTTGGACTAATGAACGGAATCAGGATAAATCTATTACACTAGACCAGTTCAAAGAAGAATATCAGCTCTATGTCCGTAGGGAGAAGAAGAGATATCATTTTAATCTCCAAGGCTTATTAACAGATATATACGACAAGAATGGAAATGTCACCAATTTTAGGTACGAAGGAAACACCCTAACATCAATTTGCTTTTCTGGAGGACAGGAGCTTCATTTTACTTATGCAGATAATAAGTTAAAAACAATAAAAGACATTATCGGTAGAGAGATAGTATATGAATATGAAGGAGATTACCTAACCTCAGTACTCTATCCTAACAACGGAAGAATCCGATATGAATATACATCACAAGGACTTATATATAAGATATGGGATCAAAAGGGTGTTTTATATATAACAAACCAGTATGACAGAAAGGGTCGTGTAACCAGACAGTTAATGTCAAATGGAGAAGAGTACATCTACCTATATGATGATTTAAACAGAACAAATAGTATATTAACGGTATCAACTGGTCGAAGAGTGCAGTATCAATATAACATAAATCAAGTAGTTACAAAGACACTTTACCAGGATAATACCTATAAAGAGGTTAAATACGATGAATGGGACAATCCAATCTATGAAAAAGATCGAAATGGAAATGAAACCCACAGAGTATATAACGCTCAAGGTCAGTTATTAGAAGAGCATGCTGCTGAGGGGTTAAAGACCTATTATGAATATGACGACAATGATAATCTAATAAGACGATTTGACAACCTAGGTAGAGAATTAATCATAGGCTATGACAATAGGGGAAATGTTATCAGCAGAAAAGAAAAGATAGATAATAAGCAATATAGTAGCACAAGCTATGCCTATGATATCTATGGACGAATAATAAAAATGACCGATGCTAATGGTAACAC
>JGI24709J26583_10003186_pt1 | contig 13056 bp, 10 predicted proteins | sample BioPla2DNA1_FD_26583 | JGI IMG/M metagenome (IMG submission 26583) | reverse complement strand
TCAGTTGACCTTGTAAAGGCGTACTTAGAAAGAATAGCTCGGATTGATAAGAGTGGTCCTAGTTTAAATTCTATACTAGAAGTAAATCCTGATGCCCTACATATAGCTGAAGCTTTAGATGCTGAAAGAAAGCATAAGGGCAAAAGGGGAGTCCTTCATGGCATACCAATAGTGGTTAAAGATAGTATAAACACTGGAGATAAAATGCATACTAGTGCAGGTTCCTTAGCACTGGCAGATCTTTATGCACCTAAGGATGCCTTTCTTGTGAAAAAATTAAGAGAAGCTGGGGCGGTAATTTTAGCTAAGGCTAATATGACTGAGTTTGCAAATTTTATGGCAGAAAATATGCCTTCAGGTTTCAGTTCTAGAGGTGGGCAAGTAGTTAATCCTTACGATAAAGATAAGACCCCATCAGGCTCTAGCTCCGGTTCTGCAGTGGCAGTGGCTGCTAATCTCTGTGCTGCTTCTGTTGGAACAGAAACCGATGGTTCCATAATAAGTCCTGCAAGGGAAAATTGCATTGTTGGCATAAAGCCTACTGTAGGATTAATAAGTAGAGAGGGGATTATACCAATTTCCAACAGCCAAGATACTGCTGGTCCTATGGCAAGAACAGTGACAGATGCGGCTATCTTACTGCAAGCTATGGCAGGAGTGGATGAGAATGATCCTGCTACTTGGAAGTCCAGGTGGAATTACATGGTTAACTACACCAAGTTTCTTAAGGATAGCGATATAAAAGGGCTAAGAGTAGGAATAAGCCCAGCCCATTATGATAAATTTACCAAGGATGAAAAAGATATACTTCAAGAGGCTATAGAGATTTTAAAAGGAAAAGGTGTAGAAATAGTATATTTGAAGGATCTTTATGAGAATATCCCTGAGGAAAGGTCATCTGTACTATACTATGAGTTTAAAAGCGGAATAAATTATTATTTGTCTACAGTAAGAGGAAGAACCAAGATGGAAAGTCTTGAAGATATAATAAACTTTAATAAGGAAAATCAGGAGCAAGCTCTAGTATACGGGCAAAAGCTCTTAGAAGATTCTCAAGATAAAAGTGGAACCCTTACTGAAGTTGATTATATTATGGGAAGACTATCAGATATAAAAAATAACAGGGAAAATTGTTTGGATAAGATTATCGATGAAATGAACCTTGATGCTATATTATTTCTTGAATGGACTAGTATTGCAGCTATAGCAGGTTATCCATCAATTATTGTGCCAGCAGGCTTTACAACAGGAGGAACCGCTGAAGGAATTACCTTTGTAGGCAAAGCCTTTAGTGAAGGTACCCTCATAAGGCTTGCCTATGCATATGAGCAGGCCAGTAAGAAGAGAGTAAAGCCTAAGTGGTAACTCAGTATGTATAGACAAGTAAAAGATTACCTCCATTATTCAGTGTCCCATGAATAATGGGGGCTTTCTATTATATTATAAGAGTGATAACGCGTCTTCATCAGCAACTATAGTTACATCATTATGCAATTGTAGAACTGATGCAGGAACTTGAGGGGTTATAGGTCCTTTTATTACCTCACGCAAAATTTCAGCCTTATTTTTTCCGCTAACAACAAGTAGAATCTTGCGGGCCTGCATAATATTTTTAATCCCCATGGTAAAAGCGTATTTAGGCACATCGTCATAGTTTTCAAAAAAGCGAGAATTAGCGTTAATGGTGCTTTGAGTTAGCTTTACATGGTGAGTGCCTTTTTCAAAGCAATGGCTAGGCTCGTTAAAACCAATATGTCCATTAGGGCCTAAACCAAGCAATTGTAAGTCTACATTACCTAAGGATTCTATTATATTATCATATCTTAAACACTCTTTCTGAGGATCAGTGGCAGTACCGTCTGGAATATAGTAATTGCTTGCCTTGATATTTACATGATTAAATAATTTGTCTTTCATGTAATAATGATAACTTTGCTCGTTATCTGGATCAAGGCCGTCATATTCGTCTAAGTTAACAGTTCTTACTTCTGAGAAATCTAAGTCACCTTTATTGAAAAGCTCAACTAATCTGGCATAGGTTCCTTCAGGAGTTGACCCAGTTGCTAGTCCTAAAACACAACTTGGCTTCATTATAATCTGGGCAGAGATTATTTTTGCCGCTATGCGGCTCATATGGTTATAATTCTTTGCTGAATAAATACGCATTGACATGCCTCCTCTTTTTTAACTCTAAAATTAATTATAAATAATAGAATTCACTAAATCAAGTAACATAATTATTGAAATTTTGTTATAATATAAAAACAAATTGTGAACTTTTAAGGGGGGATAGCTGGTGATTATTAAAAATGCTAAGGTATATTTAGAAAATGGAGTTTTTGAAAAAGAAGATATTTATATAAGGGATGATAGGTTTGCAGAGAAAAATATCTATGATAATCATATCATAGATGGAGAAGGCCTATATGCTATACCCGGCCTTACAGATATTCATTTTCATGGTTGCGCAGGATATGACTTCTGCCAGGGAAGCCAGGAGGCTTTAGAAACTATGGCTATTTATCAGGCTGAAAATGGCATTACCACCATTTGCCCTGCCACTATGACCTTAGATGATGAAAAATTAATTAAGATCTTTTTAAGTGGATCAGAATACAATAATGAAAAGGGTGCTACACTAGTTGGAATCAATATGGAAGGCCCTTATTTATCTTACGCTAAAAAAGGAGCTCAAAACCCAGCCTTTCTTAAAAAGCCAGATGTAGAACATTTTCGGAAGATGAATAAGCTCTCTGGCAACCTAATAAAGCTGGTAACTGTTGCTCCTGAGGAAGAGGAGTCTATGGCCTTCATTAAGGAACTAAAGGATGAAGTCCTTATATCTATAGGACATACTAATGCTGACTACAATACAGCTATACAGGCTTTTAAGAATGGAGCCTCCCATGTAACCCACTTATACAATGCCATGGCTCCCTTTAGTCATCGGGCGGCAGCTGTGGTGGGAGCTGCCTTTGACTCTGACAACACTAGAGTTGAATTAATTTGTGATGGTGTTCATGTTGAGTCTTCAGTAATTCGAGCAACTTTTAAGCTCTTTGGTGATGACCGCATAATACTTGTAAGTGATAGCATGATGGCAACAGGGATGGAGAATGGACAGTATACTCTTGGAGGCCAGCCTGTAACAGTGAAAGGAAATAAAGCAACCTTTGCCGACGGAACTCTTGCTGGTTCTGTAACAAATTTAATGGAGTGTATGCAAAAGGCTATATCTTTTGGAATCCCAGTAGAAAGTGCTGTGAAATCTGCCGCTGTGAATCCTGCCAAGGAAATAGGAATTTATGACCAATACGGTAGTATATCTCCTGGGAAATACGCTAATCTGGTCTTGTTAGATAAAGAATTTAATGTGAAAAATGTTATATTAAAAGGAAAACTAATAAAATAGTTAGTTTTCCTTACATAAGCTTTATGGTAGCTTATTCACGAAGTCTGCAATTTCTCTAAGCGCTTGTCTAGCCTCTGGCAACCTATTACTAAAGGTAGGGAATACATGCCACATACCTTTCCAAACTTTTAAAGATACATCAACACCTTTTTCTCTTGCCTTCCTACCTAGTCTAAGAGAATCGTCTAAAAGTATTTCATCAGAACCAACATGTATAAGCATAGGAGGAAAGCCGTGAAAGTCACCATATAAAGGTGATATTAAAGGATTTTTTAAGCTTTCTTTACCAGCGTAAGCCTTAGGGTCAATAGCAGGGAAACCATTACAAAATATTGGATCCATCTTTAAATTTGTTTTTATGCTTTCTCCAGTAAAGGCTAGGTCTGTCCAAGGTGAAATGCAAACTACAGCGGAAGGTAAAGGTTCTAAGCTCTCCTTGAGGGCAAGAACCATTGCTAGGCATAGTCCACCACCAGCAGAATCTCCAATTAGAACTATATCCTCTCCTTTTAGCTTTTCATTTAAGAGTTTTCTATAGACAGCAAGGCAATTTTTCAAAGCGCAGGGAAAGGGATTTTCAGGTGCAAGTTTATAGCCAACTGATAAAACTCTTTCACCTATATACTTAGAAATTTCAAGAGCAAAACCTCGAGAGGTAGCAGTAGAACCTAGAATATAACCACCACCATGAATATATATTATGGTCTTATTTCCTTTTGTACTTATTGGCCTAATCCATTCACAGTTTATGCCATCTATAAGAGTTTCCTTTACTGTAAACCCAGTTGGAATTTTGTCTGTTTTGGCTGTAAATTCAAAGGATTTTCTTAAGTCCTCTAGTTTCTTTTTATGACTTAATTTAATTACTAGCCTTACAATGTTTTTTATAAAATAACTTTTCTTAGAAGGTTCTTCACTGTATTTAATCCAAGGTTCTTGATTTTCTTGAAACATTAATAACACTCCTTACTAAGTTCTGTGGCATTGCCCATATTTTCTATGGCCTTTAAAACTGCTTTCCATTTATCCCGTCCCTGGTCTATGTAAACATTGTGCCTAGATAGCCTAGGTATGTCAACAATAATTTATAAAAGATGACATATAATTGCTGGAGAATATAGGATGTTAGTTATATGGTGAAATTATATGTGGAATAAGCTCAAAGATTGTAAAGTAAATGTTTTCTAAGCCTATCAATTAAGGCTTTACCTATATTGTAAAGGTATAACTACAATGTTACAATAAAATTATGTAATATTATTACAATTACAAAGGAGTGAAAAAGTGGGATGAAGCTTATACGTGTTTTTGGTCTTAGTTTTATAATTGCTATAAGTGCATTAGCCTATACTGAAACTAAGGCAGAGGTAGTTAAGGTTAACACAAGTAATAAATACTCGTTAACTGAAGAGGAAACTAATTTGTTAAGAAAAACAGATCTTAATTTAGATATGATTATAGATATGGAAGATCTAGCTATAGCCTCAGAGGCCTATAATACAAGAGACAAACTAGCTAATGTAAATGATGAGCCTATAGTAGACATATATGACTTGACATTGATATCTAAAAATATGGACAAGGCTTATGAAGAAAGTGGTTATATACAATCTGCTGGCAGTGTAAATTTCAGAAAGGGTCCAGGAGAAAAGGAAGCTGTACTCTATACCTTAGATAAGGGAACATCCCTTACTATAATAGGGAAAAGTGATCATTGGTACAAGGTTCGCCATAAGGATAATGAGGGCTATGTAGCTGCACAATTTGTGGTAGCAGATATAGCTAAAAAGGGCTTTGATACCTATGGTGCCTTATCCCTAAGCCAATACCAACAATTTAAGGAAGATGGCTACAGTTTTGTTGCTAGATATTATAGCACTACCGATTCTGCAAAGAATCTAACAAAAGACGAAGCCCAGGCAGCAAGTGAGGCAGGCTTGGAGTTGCTGGCTGTTTATCAGGACTATAACAATAAGGCTGACTTATTTAATTATGAATATGGAGTTACTCAAGCTACAGAAGCTATTAAACAAGCAATAGAAGTTGGACAACCCCCCTCTGTGGAAGGTAAGGGGTCTGCTATATATTTTGCAGTAGATGAGAAGAATGTAGGAGATATTCCTTTGGCAAATATTGAAGAATATTTTAAAGGAATTAAAGATACAATGGACAAGTTTACTGGCAATGACCCTGATAAAAGAAGATGGGATATTGGTGTTTATGGGAATTATAGAGTAGTAAAGTATTTGCAGGAAAAGATGGGATCAGATCTTTATCTATGGCAAACTTCCATGGGTAAAGGTCAAGAAAATTATTTCTCTAAATACTTTAACTATGATATTTATCAAAATCTTCATGAAGTTTACCGCAATGGTGTATTTATAGATGAGAATTACACTAATGTAAAAGGGGATTTTGGAGCCTTTACCTTATCGCTACAGCAGTAATTAGAAACTTATTTTTTTCATATAATAATAGGCAATCTAAAATTAAGTGGGAGGCTTAAAAATGATTTTCCCAGAGAAAGTAAAAAAAGGTGACACTATAGGAATAATTGCACCTTCTTCACCAGTAACTAAGGAAGAAGCGGATCTATGTAAGGTCCTGGTTGAGAATATGGGTTATAAGGTAAAGATGGCCAGCTGTGTATATCGTTCAATTCATGGATATTCTGCTGGTAGCGGTGAAGAAAGGGCAAAAGACTTAAATGAAATGTTTGCTGACAAAGAGGTAAAGGCAATTTGGTGTATAAGAGGTGGAGATACAAGCTCCCATCTTATGGATAAAATAGATTTTGAAAACATCAGCAAAAACCCTAAAATGTTTGTGGGTTACAGTGATGTAACCAATCTTCATGTGAATATTAATCAAAGATGTAATTTAGTAACCTTTCATGGTCCTATGGTAAAATCTAATATGCTAAAAGACTATGATGATTTTACCAGGGAGAGTTTTGAAAAGGCATTAAATATGGAGAAGGAATTAATTTTAGATAACCCTAAGGGAAAAGATTTTAAGGTAATGGTAGAAGGCCAGTCTGAAGGAGTAATTATAGGGGGGAATTTGACTCTTCTTACCTCTATGATAGGAACTCCTTATGAGGTTGATACAAAAGGAAAAATTCTACTTATAGAAGATGTGGATGAAGCTGTAAGAAGAATAGATAGAATGATCTATCAATTAAAATACTCAGGCAAACTGGATATGGCAGAGGGAATAATATTTGGTGATTTTACAAATTGTATAAATAGTAAAGATGAAAATTACCATGTTATAGCTATGTTAAAGAATCTGTTGGCGGACTACAAGAAGCCGGTAATGTATAATATAAAAACCGGCCACTGTCATCCTATGTCCACAATCCCTTTAGCTACTAAATGCATTATGGATACAAGATCTAAAACTATAAAATTTACTCTTTAAACTTATGAAAAGTGCCCTTAGGCACTTTTCTACTTAAGTCCAGGAAAACCTAGAGAATCTCCCAAATTCATTGTATAATTTTCATTAAAATTATACTTAGCGGAAGTTTCCTTAAAAGTTGTCCAATTATCATAGCTATATCTAACTTTTATGTCCTTTTCATAAGCTAGGTCCTTAACTACAATTTGTCCGCTGANGCTGTCCCTACCCTTTATTAGATAAGCATTTGATAAAGTTACATTGCTAGTGCCAAGAATATTTCTAGAATAGTTGCCCCAATATCCTCCAGTTATGCAATAATCATTGCCGCCATTGTTATCCCAATAAACCTCACCTGAAGCTTTTGTATACTTAACAGCGAACTTAAAGTCCTTTCCAATCTTATTGTAGTGATTTAAAGGATCTTCACCACCATCGATTATAAAGTACCATAAACCATATGNATCGTCTTTTTTACCAAGATATGTAGCCTTAACATCCTTCCATTGATGAATTTGAACTTGACAAAAATCCATTACTTAAGAAAGATAACGATTTACAGGAAAAAAACAACTAATATCTATACCTTTTAATATTGAAGTATAATCTTTTCTTAAATATGTAGAAAAAGTTAACGGAATTTAAATTAAATGTAGTGGCAGTGAACTTATTATAAACAGTGATGTAATATTATTGAAAATAAGTATAACGTTTACTAGAATGAAATTGTAGAAAAAATTAAGGGTATGGAGGGATAGACTAGATGGTAAAAAGAATTATTGGACGGCGGAAAATTATTTGGATTGGAGTGCTCTTGCTAATCATAGTGATTTTACCTAGGGTTGAAACCTTTGCATACAATTGGACAAGGACCATGTCACGGGGATCTAGGGGGAATGACGTTAAGGAAGTGCAAGTTCGTGTAGCTGGTTGGGCTTCAGACGGTGCAAGCAAGAAAAATGTTAAGGTAGATGGGGTCTATGGAGAGGAGACAAGGGCCGCAGTAATTCGCTTTCAAAAGGCATACGGCTTGGCAGCAGATGGTATAGTTGGCCCTGCTACTCAAGCTAAACTCAACCAATTAGAGGATAAGGATGGTTCCACCAAGAATTTTGATTGGAATGAGTTCTATTCAAATGATGGTAGTAGCTTTTCTGCAGGGAAAGTTAATTCAGCTCAAGTGAAGGAAAACGTGCGCCGAACAATGTATAAGCTTGAAGCTCTGAGAAAAAAAGCTGGTAATAGACCTATTTACATAACATCAGGCTTCCGTAGTGTAAAACACAACAATCAGGTAAAAGGTGCATCTAATTCTATGCATACCTACGGTGTTGCTGCAGACATTAAAGTTAGTGGGAAAACCCCTTACCAAGTTCAACAGATAGCAAAGACTTGTGGCTTTAGCGGTATAATAAGATACAACTCTTTTGTACATGTTGATAGCCGACAGGAATATCCATATGGCTCTACTTTCTGGTATTGGCCATAAAGAAGAGAGAGAAAGTACATAATCCATTTACAAGGNTTGGAATTTCAATTTTTGTAGAGATTCCAAGCCCTTTTTCATATTTTAAATTAAGAGGAAAAACTGCTGTAGACTAAAGAAGACATCAAGAGTAGAATATTAATAATATACAGATGAAGGAGGACTTAAAATGGCAAAGGAACTAAAGGATAGGAAGGACGTTGAAGAACACCTTACTTGGGATTTATCCGGAATTTACTCTTCTGAGGAGGACTATAATGAAGCTATAAAAGAGTTAAAAGACCTTGCTATAGAGATAGAAAAAGAATTTAAAGGGAAACTGAATAGTTTAAGAAATATCAATGGTTGCTTGGATAAATTAAGAAAGGTAAGAGAGCTTGCGGACCTTACTGGCAACTATGCAGAGCTATCTTTATCAGTAGACCATACTGACAGTGACAATATGGATAGATATATGAGATTTACTAATATTATGTCTGGGATTTCTAGCAGCTTAACCTTTATAGACAGTGAAATAATGGAGGCAGATGAAAGTCTTATAGATGAAGCAATTAAAGAATCAAGGGAAAATCAGCCTTATTTACAGGATATAAAAAGGGCTAAAGCTCATGCTCTTCACCCTGAAGGAGAAAGAGTATTGGCAGCTCTATCTGGTAGCTTAGATGCTCCATACAGTATATATGAACAGGCTAAGATGGCAGATATGAATTTTAAAAGCTTTACTGTTGATGGAAAGGAATATCCTCTTAGTTTTGTGCTTTTTGAAAATGAATGGGAATATGAGAATGATACAAAACTAAGAAGGNCAGCCTTTGAAGAATTTTCTGCAAAATTAAGAGAGTATCAGAATACTGTGGCAGCTACCTATCAAACTCAGGTGCAAAAGGAAAAGACTATAGCTTCTCTCAGAGGTTTTGACTCTGTTATTGATAGTTTGTTATTCCCTCAAAAGGTTCATAGGGAATTATATGATAGACAAATAGACATAATAATAGAGAAGCTGGCTCCCCATATGAGAAAGTATGCTAAGCTACTACAGAAAATCCACAATTTAGATGAAATGACTTTTGCAGACCTAAAGCTGGCAGTGGACCCGGAATATGAGCCTAGAATAAGTATAGAGGAATCTAGAAAGTATATTGAAGGAGCTTTATCTGTACTAGGAGAAGATTATTTAGAAATAGTGAAAAGGGCTTATGATGAAAGATGGATAGACTTTGCACAAAATAAGGGAAAGTCTACTGGAGCTTTCTGTTCCACTCCTTATGGAGCACATCCATACATTTTAAGTTCCTGGAATGAGAAGATGNGTGAAGTCTTTGTATTAGCCCATGAACTAGGACACGCAGGCCACTTTACCTTTTGTAATGAAAATCAAAGTGTTTTTGCNACTAGAGTGTCCACTTATTTTGTGGAAGCACCTTCTACCATGAATGAGATGCTGCTGGCAAACTATCTTATGAAGACTAACAATGAAGCAAGATTTAAAAGATGGGTTTTATCAGCCTTGATAAGCCATACCTATTATCACAACTTTGTAACTCACCTTTTAGAGGCTGCTTATCAAAGGGAAGTGTATAAGATCATAGATAAAGGTGGTAGTGTGCAAGGAGAAAAGCTTAATGAAATAAAGAGAGAAGTGCTAGAAAGATTCTGGGGTGGCCAGGTAAAAATAATTGATGGAGCAGAACTGACTTGGATGAGGCAGCCCCATTATTATATGGGNCTATATCCCTACACTTACAGCGCAGGTCTTACTATAGCTACAGAAGTAAGCAAAAGAATATTAAGGGAAGGTCAGCCTGCTGTAGATGACTGGAGAGAAGTGTTAAAAGCAGGAGGAACTAAGACACCGGTGGAACTAGCCAAGATGGCAGGAGTGGATATTACTACAGATAAGCCCCTCCTTAATACTATTGATCATATTGGGAATATTATTGATGAAATAATTGAATTAACTGAAAAAATAGAGGGCTAGAGGTGATTATGTCACCAATAACCTTAAGGATCAGGCGGTTTTTATCAACTATTCATAAAATAAACTAATGGACTGGGAAAAATGAGATTGTTAGAGATAATACTATTTATATTTGCAATAACTTATACAATTTTATTTTATGTAGGATATTTTAAAAGAATTAATAGAGTTAGGTATACTAGTCTAACGTCTATAATCTTCTTTTTACTTCATCGGATTACTGAGGGCACACGTTGGCAGATGTATCCTATTTATTTTATAATTTTGTTTATTAGTATAGTAGCTTTCTTAAGCAATATAGACTTTCAAGTCTTTGAAAAAATCTATGCTAGGAAAGTTCTAAGAATCTGTACTGCTATCCTGTTAATAATTTTAATTTCTTTATCTACAGTGGCATCTTATATGTTTCCCTTATATAACTTGATAAAACCAAGTGGACCTTATAAGATAGGAACTATATCTTTTGATGCAGTAGATATGGAAAGAATATGGTTGGANAGTGAAAACAACTATGGTGGAAGAAAAATTAGAATTCAGCTCTGGTATCCTACAGATAAGGTTGAAGATTATGAGTTAAGCCCTTGGCTGGAGGAAGGTGCCGAAGTTGCCGATTCCATAAGTAGGCTAGTGGGCTTTCCAGAATTTTTACTAAGGCCTATTACCATGATTAAATCTAATTCCTACAAGGGGGCACCCCTTAGTCTAGGGAGGGATAGGTATCCTCTAATAATTATATCTCATGGTTTAACAGGCCTTAGAAGCCTCCATACCGATTTAGCTGAGATGCTGGCAAGCAACGGATATATTGTGGCAGCCATAGACCATACCAATGTAGCGGCTGTAACTGTATTTGATGATGGCGAGGCAGTATATCTTAATAGTAATGTCCTTTCTCTCGGTGCCAATAGGGAAGAATTTTTGTCAGATGGCAATAAAATACTCAATGTATACGCCGAGGATATATTGTTTACTATTGAGACTTTGAGAAAGTTTAATGTAGATGAAGGGGCCATGTTTAAAGGGAAGCTGGATTTGTCTGCTATTGGACTCATAGGTCATTCTGCAGGAGGGGGGGCTGGAGTTTTAGCAGCTGGAAAGGACAGTAGCATTAAGGCTATAGTTGGTTTTGATCCTTGGTTGGAGCCTATTAAGTCAGAAACTATTAACAAGGGACTTTNNATTCCTGCCCTTTTCTTAAGAAGTCAGCAATGGAAAACAGACCCTAACAGTAAAAATTTATTTCCCCTCTTAGAAAGCAGTAAATCCTTTAGACAATTGTATCAGATAAATGGAACAACCCATTTAGATTTTACTATGATTTATATGTACTCACCCCTAAGTAAACCCTATGGCTACTCTGGCCAATTAGATGGGAATAAAAGCTCCTTAATACGGCAAGAGTTTGTTTTAAACTTTTTTAACAAGTATCTTATTGAGGAAGGAACTTTTATAGATTTAGAGGATGTGATGAACAAGTATCCTGAAGTAGAAAAAGTAGATTATAATGCTAGAGAAAGTAGCTAAAAAAGCTTGTTCTTAGTGAGAGCTAAGAACAAGCTTAAATTACTGACTAGTCTTTATTCCTGGTTTTTTCCAAAGAATTTATAGAAGCCATACTCTAGGGCAAAAGTTACCCAGGCAAAGAAATTGTTCATGCCTGTGATTTTTACTAAACCTTTTAGTAGTCCTAAAATATCTTCAATGGAGTCATCATTAACAAGGTAGGTCCAAGTTGTTTCCTGGCCTTTTATCTTTTCTTTTATCTCTTCAAAGGCTTCTGCAGAAAGTTCAACTTTTCTATAATCCTCCTTGATGGATTCTTCTATNTCTTCTTGGAGAAGTTTAAATTCTTCTACCAGTTTCATTTGGAATTCCCTTAAAGGATCCTTACCGCTTAAGTCTTCATATAGGCTCGGAAAATCCTTTTGTAAAACTTCATCCTTAAACTTATGATGGAGTATGTCCATTCGCAGATTATATAGGTACTGTCGCAGTTCAGTTAATAGGGTAGAATAACTATACAGTTCTTCTCTTAAATCATAGTTTTGTCCTTGAATAATTCTTTGAGCCTGACAAATTTTCTTAGCAAAGATTGGATTAGTTAGCGACTCTTCCTGTTTTCTAGGATAAAAGCTTTTAGGAATCATATTTTCAATTCCGTATTTAGCAATAAGGTCATCTTCTAAACTAATAAAGAAACGAGTAATTCCTGGATCTCCCTGTCGGCCAGCTCTTCCCTTTAATTGCTTATCAATTCTTAAGCTCTCATACAAATTGGTTCCAATAACATAAAGGCCTCCAAGTTCTTTTATCTTTGCACTATGATGGCCTTGGGGGCCTCCAAGTAAAATGTCAACTCCCCGGCCTGCCATATTGGTTGAAACAGTTACAGCTCCTAAGGCACCGGCTTTTTCAATAATATGGGCTTCTAATTCATCATTTTTAGCGTTTAGCACTTGGCAGCTAATCCCTTCATCAGTTAAGAGCTTGGCTAAATAGTCTGATTCTTTAACGCTACTAGTGCCTATAAGTGGAATGTACTCTTTTAATTTCTTCAACTAGGGCCTTATATTTAGCTTCTTTATGCGTAAATACATAGGGAGGACAATCTATTCTCTGGGATTTCACATTAGCTGGTATTATCACAAGGTCCATATCATAAACTTCATAGAATTCATCGGCAGAATCCACGGCAGTGCCGGTCATACCTGCTAAGTTTTCATATTGCTTGATAAAGTGTTGCAGGCTTATCTGGGTCATAATCCGTCCTTTTGACTG
>JGI24709J26583_10003185_pt1 | contig 13058 bp, 11 predicted proteins | sample BioPla2DNA1_FD_26583 | JGI IMG/M metagenome (IMG submission 26583) | reverse complement strand
GTATGGGCTTCTACTAATGCAGACATACCTAATTCATCGCATATTTTTATAAATCTTTTTAATTTATCTGCTTCAAGAAGAGAGCCTATGAGCAGTACCGCATCAGCACCGATCATCTTCGATTCATATATCTGATATTCATCAAGTATAAAATCCTTTCGAAGAACCGGTATGTCCACTGCCTTACTTATCTCATTCAGATACCTGTCGCTTCCCAGAAAAAATTCAGGTTCAGTCAAAACAGATATCGCACTGGCTCCGGCNAGGACATAATCCCTTGCGATATCCAGATAGGGAAAATCATGTGATATCACACCTTTGGANGGGGAAGCCTTCTTAACCTCACAGATAAAATGCATATTGCTTCTACCGATTTCCGTTATGGTGTTTTCTGTCCTGCAGCTTCTCAATGCCTTTTCAAAAGAAAACGGTGAACGGTTGTTAAATCTCTTTAAAGAAGCACCAAAATATATCTTTTCCTGTAATATCTCTATGATTTGTCTTTCCTTTGCTTTTTCTACCCGTTTAACAGTCGCTTCTGCTATTTTATCAAGTATCATATTGCACCTCCTTTTTGCATGATGTTAAGTCACGCATTAGACAATTTGATAAAGCTTCTTAGCTTTTCCATAGCCTTGCCGCTGTCTATTATCTGTTCCGCAAGTCTCACACATTCTCTTAAGGTTATATTGTTATATGTCATATACAGGCAAATCGCTGAATTTAGCAGAACTATATTTCGCTTCGGACCCTTCTCTCCCGACAATATGGCTAGTGCAATCTCTGAATTCTGAACAGGATCTCCGCCTATAAGCTCTTCCTGCCTGCAGTAATCAAAACCAAACTGATGCGGATCCAAAAAGAAGCTGTTTACACAACCGTCATTCACCTCGCATACCGTTGTCTTGGCACAGAGAGATATCTCATCCAGACCGTCATGTCCATGTACCACCATGGCACGCTTCACGCCCAAATTCGCCAGAACCTTAGCCATAGGCTCCACCAGCCTTTCATCATAGACACCCAAAAGCTGAAGATTGGCATTGGCAGGGCTTGACAAGGGACCGAGAATATTAAATATGGTTCGTACCCCCAGCTCCTTTCGGACCGGAGCAGCGTATTTCATGGAAGAATGATACATGGGAGCATATAAAAAGCATATACCAATCTCACGCAGAAGCTGTGCACTCTTTTCCACCGGAATATCTATCTTGACTCCCAGAGCCTCAAGTACATCTGCACTGCCGCATTTGCTGGATACACTGCGGTTCCCATGCTTTGCTACCGGTATTCCCGCCGCAGATATAATGAATGATGATACAGTTGAGATATTGAAGGTGTTTGCCTCATCTCCTCCGGTACCGACAATGTCCAGCACATCCCCTTCGTGGACAAGTTTCAGACCGTATCTGCGCATGACCATCGCACAGGCAGTAATCTCGTCTATGGTTTCACCCTTCATGCGAAGTGCGGTGATAAACGATGCAATTTGTGCATTGGTGGTATTACCGCTCATAATTTCGTCCATTACCTCTTTTGTTTCATCCAAGGACAAGTCTTCTTTATTTAATAGCTTATATATGGCCTCTTTTATCATAAATCATCTCCCCCTATTGATAAAAAATTTCTCATTATTACATCTCCAAGCGGTGTTAATATAGATTCCGGATGAAACTGCAACCCATAGATTTCATATTTTCTATGCTTTACTGCCATAATATCCCCTTCATCATCCTCGGCAATTACCAGAAGCTCATCCGGTAAGGATTCTCTGTCTGCTATCAGGGAATGGTATCTTGCTGCTTGAATAATCGGAGGTAATCCATGAAACAGCTTGGCACCATTAGCGATATGGATACTGCTTTGCTTGCCGTGCATAAGCTTTTCTGCCTGTGCTATGCTGCCTCCAAAGGCTTCACAGATAGCCTGATGTCCCAGGCATACTCCCAATATCGGTATCTTTCCCTTCAGCTTAGTAACTACACTCTTACATACACCGGCATCCTTTGGATAACCCGGACCGGGAGATAATATTATATGCGTCGGTTTTAGATCTCTGATTTCATCGACAGTCATCTCATTATTTCTTACTACTCTTATATCTGCCCCCAGATTACCTGCCAGCTGAACCAGATTGTATGAAAAGCTGTCATAATTATCTATTAAAAGTACCATGGTAACATCCTCCTATTCTATTTCATGGGCTCTTTCCAATGCTTCCATAAGAGCCCTTGCCTTATGTCCTGATTCTTCATATTCCTTTTCAGGAATGCTGTCTGCCACGATACCTGCACCTGCCTGAATATAAACCTTATCCTGTTTTTTTACAGCCATCCGGATAGCAATACAGGTATCCATATTTCCGGTAAAATCAATATATCCGATAGCACCCCCATAGATACCACGGGATGTTTTCTCCAACTCCCCGATAATCTCACAGGCACGTATCTTTGGTGCTCCGGAGAGAGTGCCCGCCGGAAGCAGAGCTTCTATGGCATCAAGTGCATCCTTCCCTTCCTTCAGCGTTCCTTCAATCTCTGAGGTAATATGCATGATTCTTGAATATTTTTGTATCTTCATATATTCCGTCACTTTCACGCTTCCGTATTCCGACACCTTTCCGATATCGTTTCGCCCGAGGTCTACCAGCATATTATGCTCAGACAGCTCCTTTTCATCAGCAAGAAGCTCATCAGCAAGAGCCCTGTCCTCATTACGGTTTTCACCTCTTGGTCTTGAGCCTGCGATGGGAAAGGTGGTAACCTTTCCATCCTTCAGACGTACCATAGTCTCCGGAGAGGAGCAGATCAGCTCAACATCCTCGTTTCTCAGAAACACCATATACGGAGACGGATTCGTGGTACGCAGCACACGGTAAGCATTAATAAAACTTTCTTTGTATTCTGTTTCAAACCGCCTTGAAATTACTGCCTGAAAGATATCACCGTCTATAATATATTTTTTTGTCCTCTCTACCATCCGGCAGTAGTCATCCCTACTTATATTACAGATGAAGCTTGGCTTGACCTTTGCAGGCTTCCTAAAAAAGAAATTTTGTTCTGTTATAAGTTCTTCCAGTTCCTTCAGGTCAGTTATTGCCTTATCATAGTTCTCCTGAAGTTTATCTGTACTTATATTCGCAATAAGACTTATCTTCTGCTTCAGATGGTCATAAGCAACCACCTTGTCAAAGAGCATCATATCAAAGTCGGCAAACTCACTTTGCTGAAGATTTAATACAGGTTCTGTATAGCCTATCATTTCATAAGAAAAATACCCCACAAACCCTCCTATAAACGGAGGCATCTCCGGAATCTTCGGAGTGTTGTATTGAGAAAGCACGGATCTCAGATAACTATAAGGATTATTATCAGCCGTCACTGCCGCTTCCTTATTGTCAACCATTATTTTTTTGTCTTTACAGGTAATATGAACGATAGGGTCAAAGCCTATAAAGGAATATCTTCCCCACTTTTCTCCCACCTCCACGCTTTCCAAAAGGAAATATTTCTTGCTGCAAGTCGATATTTTTCTAAGTATTGAGATAGGAGTAACCACATCAGCATATATCTCCCTACAGATTGGTATAAAGTTATATTCTTTTGCCAGTTGTTTAATTTCCTGATAAGTAGGAGTAATCATATTCTTTCCCTTCTTTTCATTGATGGATGAAAATCCTTTCTTCCTTAATTTTTAAATTTGTGTAATAGGGTAATACACCGGTGCAAGCTTCAAACTAAAAAAAGCCCTTGTCCCTGCTATTGCAGGGACAAAAGCTTTCACTTCTGCGGTGCCACCCTAATTGCCGTATATAATACGACCTCTCATTATGCATACCATCATATACATCCTTCTGATAACGGACAGGTTCCCGTAAGCGCCTACTCTACCGTGATTTCGGGCTTCCCTCGCAAGTCCATTCGGAAAAATCTCTGCAACCGCACTCCCACCACCGGCGGCTCTCTGTATACTTCAAATAATTCCTACTCCTCTTGCTCATCGGTTTATAATTATTAAGTTTACATTATTTGCTTAAAATTATTAAACGCATTATATCAAGAGTCAAGCTCCCTTGTCAATAGTAATTTTCTGTTTATTGTAATTTTATTATGTTTATCTTCCTGTTTTGGCTGTACTATTTCGCAGTATTCATTTAGCAGTACTCAAGATTATATTAACCACACCGGTACATACCAATTCTTCTCATCAACCGGAATCAAATCATTAAACATATATGATGATGATTGGCAGTATGACAGCAATTGTTGGTTTTATAATAATATTCTTTTCTACAGAAAAAACACATTAAGCGATATGATGAATTTTAATTCACCTCTCTTGTTCATAATCACTCTTTTGCTTAATATAATGTAACAATACTTCTTTTATGGTGTGAATATGAAGAAGATTCTGTATAAACTGGTGGCTGTAATCATAGCTGTATTACTGCTGCCATTTATTCTTACTCTTGTGTTTTCAAATAAAAAAAGCCATTATTTCTTAGAAACAATGGATTTTCATATATATTATGAAAAAGACGGCATTCGGCAGAAGCTTGATTTTGACGAGTATCTGATAGGTGTTGTAGCCGCTAACATGCCTGCCGGATATCATATCGAAGCTCTAAAGGCTCAAGCTGTTATATCCCGTACATACGCTCTTTATAATGTGTCCCTGCTGTCAGAGGAGAACCCAAACAAAAAGGAATTTACTGCTTCCGAGCTGGGATTATCCTATATAGACCTTGATGAAATGAAGCGGTATTGGGGCAGCGATAATTATGTGTCATATTTTACAAAGCTTGAAAACTGTGTACACGGTACACAGAATGAGGTTCTTATATATGAGAACAATCTTATCCTTCCTGTTTTTTTCGGTACAGGAACAGGTCATACAAGAAACGCAAAAGAAGCATGGGGAATAGACATTCCATATCTTAAAACCGTATCCAGTAAACAGGATGTTACCTCCATACATTATCTAAAAATCACCGAATATGATACCGGTATACTGATAGGTATATTAAAGCAGGTATACCCTTCAATTAATATATCTGAGGATTCCTTCTTCAAAGAAATATCCATAGCCGAAAGAGACAGTACAGGATATGTTCTCAAGGTTACTATTGATGATTTGACAATATCGGGTGAAGAATTTGCAGCCTCTCTTGGACTAAATTCAAATCATTTTTATATCGAGGATTATGAAGGCAAGGCACGGATCATATGTACCGGTGTCGGTCACGGCGTCGGGCTAAGTCAGTATGGTGCAAATGCCATGGCCAAGGAGGGCTACTCCTACAGCGAGATATTATCCCATTATTATTCCGGTGTTAAGCTCACTACCCTTGATAAATAGCATAGTAACTTTATCTCTTAACAAGAAACAAGAATTCCTCAATATGAAGTTTTAATTTTTTTGTTTCACTTTCATGTTTGCTTTGCAATCCCTTGTAGAAAGCCTGTACCTTATCTAATTGCTTGTCTGTTACAGGTATTTCCCCATAGCGGTATGCCATGAAGATATTTATGATGTCGCCAAATTTAATATTCTCATACTGATATCTGTCCTTAACCCTGTCAGACAGCATGATTAATGTATCATGAGCATCTAAAGTAAAGCCTTCGTATTTTAAAAGAGTAAGTATTCGCAAAAACAGTTTGTACATCTTCATACTATTGTCCGATGCATCATAATCTTTACTATATCTGTGTCTTAATATAAGATAATAGGATATTAGCAGCACAAGAAGCACAATAATCATAACTGCAAACACAAGTATCCAGAGCATTACCGCACGTCTACTGTCCTTACTATCCTTATTGTCTTCCGATATATTAGAAACAGCCGTCTCTTCCTCGTTCTTACCAGCTTCTTTATCTTGATAAAACCGGTTATAATTAATTTCCTGATATTTTTGTTTGGGTGCCCATGGGGTATAACGCTGTTCATGATATGAAGGGGTAGCTTCAAATGGAATCCATCCTATTCCATCAAAATAAGCTTCAGCCCAAGCATGGGCATTGCTGTTTCTGATGAGGAACCCAATATCATCCTTGTCATTATAATTAACTACATAACCCTCAACATAGCGAGTGGGAATTCCGATGCTTCGTGCAAGTATGGCCATAGCAGTTGCAAATGAGGTACAGTATCCCTTCTTGTTTTCAAATAAGAAATAATCTACAAAATCAACCCCCTCCGGCACTGTACCCGGTGTAAGGCTATATTCATATTTAAGCAGATATGCTTCGATTGCTTTTAATTTATCATATCTGGTATCCTCATCCTTTGTAATTTCATATGCTAGGTTCTTTACACGAGACGGCAGACTCTCCGGCAGCTGAGTATAGTTGTTGTATATTATATCTGCCCGCTCTTTAAATAGCTCTTGATAATTCTCTCTTCTTAATAAGAAGTTCTCCTTGTCTCTTACAATGAATGTCTTTTCTATCTGCTCTAATTTTTCACTGTCTAATGATATGTTGACGTCATATGAGAAGCCATCCGCATTTCGAAGCATTTTCTGAAACTCCGGTTCCTGCAGGTTCATCTCATAAAAGGAAAGATTGTATGCGGTACCGCTTCCTCTGGCCTTTGAGAATGTAATACCGGCATGCTCCATATCAAGCTTAGGACTTTTTCTGTCGAATTGAATCCATTTGCATTTTAATGGGTAGAAAAACGTCTTAGTCTTAATATTATTATATAAAATGGTCATTGGCTTTGACTCAACTAATCTGTAATCCTCAAGTATCTTAGGCTCCAGTCCGGACAGTCCATAGAGCAGTTCTGCATAATCCATCTGATATTCCATCTCACCCTGCAGATAATCCTCCCTGCTTTTCTCCCAGCTAAAGCCTGTATATACATCATTTACAGAGCCTGTCAGATATATTGGAGACAGCCCCCTCTTACCCGTAACAATTAAAGCAATCTTTTTGCTGCTTACCAATTTCTCATTGTCAAGGCTTCCATCCCCTGAATAACCGGTTAATGAAACAGAAAATATGCCGCCCCCTTCTCCAACAAAAAATTCCCATTCTGTCACTATCTTATTAATCTGATCTCTTATGGAATAATATAAATTCTTTACTCCGGTCCATTGTATCGGTTCACTCTTTGAGGGCAGTCCAACCGATATGGCTGCCAGCAGGATGCATACCGGGAGCAGATAAAGAATGCTCTCCTTTTTATCCTTTTTTCCTGTTTTATTGCCATACAGAATACCGCTAAGCTCAATTAATATATTAAGAATATAGAAAATACCGATTCCGATGGTAGCCTTTCCTACAGGCATGTTCATTACTGCAAACACCACAAATAAAATGACAATAACAACTGTAAGCAGCAGTCTGGATACCAGCCTTCTTACAATTATAAAAAATATAATACTTCCCACTGCCGATAAGAAGGCTAAGACAGTGTATGCCCATATCTTCTCATAAGTATTCTCTGTGCGGTTATACCTTATAACCCAATCAATAATTTCTGATATCCATTTTATTGGATTTGTTCTGCTTAAGTAAAATACCAGTCCGGACACAGGCAGCAGGCTTATAAGAACAAGATAGCTGACAGCGTGTTTTTTGTATATATCAAATATAAAGAGTAATACAGCAGGAATGATGCTGTACAAAATACAAACTATAATATTCACCTTAAGAACATAATACTCATTAATCCACAATATTATTGCAAGGGTAAGTATCATTCCGAGTATGGAATGATAGATTTGATATCCCCTTTTACTGTCTTGTGGCATGTTTTTAGCTCCTTTACCCTATGATTAAACAGAAATATCTTTAGCAAGAGAATCTCCGATTTCATCCCTTGACATGATTTGATATATATCAGCTCCTGCTCTGTTCATATCCTCTATCAGCTTTTTTGTAGCCTCAGAGACATCATCACTGATAAAAAGTATACACAGGCGGTTTCCCCCTGCTAATGCATTTATTGTGCTTAGATACAATTCCTTAGTAAGTTTGGTTGTGGCAGTCACATAAAATATACTGTCATCACCTCTTTGCAGTCGTGTGTTTATCAGCTCGTAAACAGGTGTTTTTGCATCGAACCTGATATTGACACATGCTTTATAAAAAGCATTAAAATCACTCTTGTTATGTATCGGAATTTGCTTTATGCCCTTCATATCATAGATAATATGAGAAGGTGTGTTTCTGCATGTGTAATAATTGGCTATGGCAAGTACGCTCTCAATAATCTTATCTTCAGCAATAACCACACCCAGCTCATCTCCGGTAATTTTTGAAAGATCCATAAAAAGTACACCCTCTGCTTTAGGCTTCTGATAATATTTTCTGCTAAGAAGCTCATTTGTTTTGGCTGTAGCCTTCCAATGAATCCTCTTTTTATTGTCTCCGGGATTGTATCTTCGAATCTCCGTATCCAACTCTTCCTCTGTGGTATTGCTGTGATTTACCGGATTCTTGGGATCTATTAATGAAGGAGCTATTCCTAATTGTTCTAAGCTTAATACTCTTGGCAATACCAAAACCTTAAGCTTTGACTTAATCGGATATGTAATCGAAAATAAATATAAGAAATCAGTAACTTGAATAGAATCTACTCCTACATGATATTCTCCCCGGTAATTGCATCGCAGCTGTGTCTCCATTCGCTCCTTATCACTTGGAAGCAGTGAATACTCCATGCTTTCTTCGGTTTTTTTGATAGAGGATTGCCCATGAAGAAAATTAACCTTGACATTACGAAACGCAATAAAATCTTCGTTAGCTATTATAAAGGAATAATTATTCCAGTCTCCCTTAACAACCACATAGTTATCCATGGATTGATATATCTTAAACCGAACATATACATATAACGTATAGAGAAATGATATAATGGGTATAAATACAGCAACATAAAAAAGAGCATAGGATATATTGCCTCCGAAATAAGAGGCAAACACAGCACTTCCTATTATGAACAGAAGACTTAACAAACGAGTAATTATCATTATATCAGGCCTTTTTCTATGTATGTTTATGAATTATTCCGGGATTTTGACCTCATTCATATTATCGTTTAGCACAGGTACCGGAATCTTTCTTATTATATCCTTTAGAACCTTCTCCACCTTGGTTTGTGCCAGTCTTGCCTCAGGTGACAGAATAATACGGTGAGCTATAACAGGCACGGCCAGCTTAATGATATCATCCGGTATGCAATACGATCTTCCCTCAAGATATGCTTTTGCCTGAGCGGCACGGATTAAGGCAAGCGTTGCTCTGGGGCTTGCCCCGAGAGATATGTTGCCGTCTTTTCTTGTGTTCTGTATAAATTTTGTGACATATGCTGTCAAATCCCTGTTTACCTTAACCTCTGTGACCTCTCCCTGCATCTTTATGATTGTATCTGCATCAATTACCGGTTCCAGCCTGTCAGTAAACTGCTTTGCGAGAAATTTATCTGCCATTATCTGCTCGTCAGAAGTAGAGGGATAGCCTATGGATATTTTAATCATGAAACGGTCAAGCTGAGCCTCAGGAAGATTATAGGTGCCCAGATAATCTACTGGATTTTGGGTTGCTATAACCATAAAAGGTCTTGGAAGCGGATATGTAATACTGTCTACCGTAACTTGTTTTTCTTCCATTGCCTCCAAGAGACTGGCTTGTGTTTTAGGCGAGGTACGGTTTATCTCATCAGCCAGTACGATATTAGTCATAATTGCTCCTTTGGAGTACTCAAATGTTCCTGCTTGCATATTATAAACAGATAAGCCGGTAACATCGCTGGGCAGCGTATCCGGCGTAAATTGAATCCGTGTAAAGCCACAATCTATTGTCTGTGCAAGGGCTTTGGCAAGAGTAGTCTTTCCTACTCCGGGCACGTCCTCCAATAGAAGATGTCCTCCTGCAAGCAGTGTAATCAGTGTATATTCGATTACCTCCCGTTTTCCGACAATTAAACGCTCTATATTACTTATTGACCGTGCAATTTTATCATGATAACCCATCAAATAATCCTCCCCTTCTGAATGGTTATGTCTCTTTTGATAATTATAATTTAACAAATATTATCTATCAAGGAAATAATCACATTATTTATTGCAGATTTTACATATTGCCATTAATGAATATATCATCAGATTATTAATGCAATATTATTGTTCATTAATTTTGCTTTGATATATATGCGTTATTATCGTCTCCATAGGCATTTCTTTGATTGAAATATCAGAAAACGAGCACTGCTGCGACAGTCTTGACATAAATTCGGACATAAAACTTAATCGTTCTTCGTAATCCTCATCTGATATGCAATAGATAGCTTTGTTCATTCTAAAGCTGTCCACAGGCGGTATATCCCAAATCAGCTGAGATTTCTACCCGAATACAGCACCGATTTGCTGAACATAGATCTTTCTGTTTTTCGTAGGATTATATCCCATAACATCTATGCTTCCGCCGGTAGGATATAGAGTACCCGTAAGCATCTTAATTGTAGTTGATTTCCCTGCTCCGTTAGGACCTAAAATTCCTACGATATCTCCTTCCTGTACATTAAAGGAAACCTCATTAACAGCTGTAACCGGAACCTTTTCTCTGAAAAACAAAGCCTTAAGACTTTCCTTAAGCCCACTTCCACGCTTATAGGTAATGTGTTTCTTAGAAAGTTTATCTACTGTAATTATATTCTCCATATAAGTTAACCTCCAACACCCTGATAAAGCCGTACCATATATCTGTATAAATATAACCCGAACAAGAGAAATGCGAAACTTGGCAACATCATAATAAACATTCTTATATTCCCTCTGCCAAGCAAAGCCGCTGCCGGACTGCACGAATCTTACCGTCTTTTATCAGCTGCCAGATGGCAACTGATATTATCTTTTTCTTCTCAATTAAATCTTTTAAATGATTGTTCACTGCTTCTATTCTGGCAGGCTCATATCCCACCTCTTCAGGTGTATACTCAGTTTGATAGCAAATCATACTCATAATCTCCCTTATAGTATCTGTTTTGTCTGACAGATTGTTTAATTAATAACCCCTTTTCTTTCAAGAGAAAACATATTGCTGTCAGGATATGTCCTTCCTTAGTCTTTTCTTCCATATCAATGCATATTATACCATGTGCTATAAAATGGTGCAAACATTTGTTTGCAAAAAATTAGTTTGCAAAAAATAAATATCTGGGCTAAAATGTTCACAAATAGGCATATTAGTCCAAAAGAACATATTATAACGTGAAACAATTAATTTGTTTAATATTAAGAGATTATTGAAAGGACATAGATTTATGATTTACAAACGAATCGTTTTAACCGGCGGCGGTACCGCAGGTCATGTCACACCTTTGATTGCACTGCTGCCGGCTCTTAATAAAGAGAAATATGACATCCATTATATCGGTTCATATGAGGGAATTGAACGCAAGCTGATTGAAGAATACCATATTCCCTACTATGGTATATCTTCCGGTAAATTAAGAAGATATCTTGATCCAAAAAATTTTACCGATCCGTTCAGGGTTATTAAAGGATATTATGAGGCTCGCAAAATTCTTAAAAATCTAAAACCTGATATCGTGTTTTCGAAGGGTGGATTCGTAACGGTACCTGTTGTTCTGGCCGCAAGAAATTGCCGTATTCCGGTAATTATTCACGAATCAGATATAACTGTCGGTCTTGCTAACAGAATTGCCATACCGGCAGCAAAAAAAGTATGCGTTAACTTTCCGGAGGCTATGAAGAACCTTCCTCCCGAAAAGGCTGTGCTTACCGGCACTCCCATACGAAGCGAACTGTTTTCGGGCAATAAGATAAAAGGCTTGGATTTTTGCGGTTTTACTGCCAATAAGCCTGTCCTGATGATAATAGGAGGCAGTACCGGCTCAAAAACAATAAATGAAGTTGTCAGAGGCTTGCTTCCTACTTTGCTGAGAAGCTTTCAGGTTATTCATCTGTGCGGCAGGGGAAATACAGATTCAAAGCTTACAGATACAAAGGGATATGTCCAATTTGAATATATCAAAGACGAATTGAGCGATTTGTTTGCCGCATCAGACATTGTAATATCAAGGGCAGGCGCAAATACCATCTGTGAAATACTTGCCCTCAGAATCCCTAATATCTTAATACCCCTTGGCTTAAATGCAAGCAGAGGAGACCAAATTCTTAACGCCGAATCCTTTGAGAATCAGGGGTATTCGTATTTGCTGAAAGAAGAGGAGCTTAGCGTAAGCAGCCTATTAGAAGCAATAGAAACCGTAATGCAAAACCGACAAAAATATATCGAGACTATGAATAAAAGTCCGCTTAATAATTCCATCGATATTATTATGAAATTAATAAAAGAAACTCAATTATAAAACCCAAATCTGATCCTTATAAAAATTATAAACTTCCTGCTTACAAAGGGGATGTTTGAAAATTGGAGGAGCATAGGTATTGCCAAAATACACCTTTAGAAGAACAGTTACCCTGTTTGTAATGTCACAAGCAGACATTTTAATGTCTGATTTGGGACTTACAAACAGGGTAACTGTTCTTGTACGGGTGTGTGAGGCAATACCTATGCCCCTCCAATTTTCAAATATCCCCTATGTTATAATTCCAATCTGTTTGCAATTTTCTTGGCTAATTCTGCGGCTTCTCCGTCTTCATACTTGCCGGTTTTCCATTTTATCAGAATATTATCGTCCTTATACCTTGGTATCAGATGAAAGTGAATATGAAATACACTTTGACCGGCGGCTTCACCATTATTCTGAAGAAGATTGATACCATCACAACCAAGCTCTTCTTTCATGGCAGTCGCAACCTTTTTTGCTGCAATAAGTACTTTACCCGCCTCATCATCCTCTAATTCAAAAAGATTGGTGTAGTGCTTCTTCGAAAGAATAATTGCATGCCCTTTCGATGCAGGAAAAATATCCAATATCACCTTGAAATCCTCGTCCTCGTATAGAACAGAGGAAGGGATCTCTCCCAAAATAATCTTACAAAAAATACAGTTTGACATATAAAACCTCCCAAATAAACTACAATTTTTAAACGGCTGCCCGATTGATTTCACTAC
>JGI24709J26583_10003178_pt1 | contig 13081 bp, 11 predicted proteins | sample BioPla2DNA1_FD_26583 | JGI IMG/M metagenome (IMG submission 26583) | reverse complement strand
ACTACTCTGATTATGTACAGTAAAATTACAGATTATTTTTCAGTTTGTGATTTTTGGTAATTATGCCAGACGGTAATCACGGTTGGAAAATCTATATTGAGTTTTTTACTCCTCGCATATGCAAGCATTCTTCACCGCTTTCCTAAATTTCTTTTTTATATTTCTATATCCTTCTTCGTTGTCAAGCAAAACACTCTTTTCTTTCTAATTTAGGAACTAATTCAAATGATCAATAACTGAGATTGCCTATTTAGTTTTACTTTGGTGCTGTGCCAATCAAGAAGATATTGGGACATAAGCTGTTTAAATCTGTCACAAATTTATTATTGGTGTTTTCCACTTCCAGTAGACATCCATTCCCTAAATAGTAATGTTATTCACCACTCACATATTTCTTTTTTGCCTGCTTTGTATTTTTTAACAACTAAAGGGCGTGCGTGATAATATCTCTGTAATAAAATTCCCAGTACCACAAGCATGCTCTGAAAATCGAGAGCCAATTCGCTCAGTCCCTTGTCTGACAAGGTCATACATTAGCTTAACTCCTCGCTCGGCTGTAAACGCTTCACCTTACTTTACAACACATTGCTTAGAATTTATTTGCTTCATCATAACAATATCCACCCTAATAAGACATAAATTCTAAAGTGTAAATTAGCACTCTACTTTAAGTTCAGTTTTTAATAGCTTATATATTTTAACATTTAGAAAATGTGATTTAAAAAATTCAATGGTTTATACTATTATTTGGTGAATTTTATACAAAAAATATTCTTAGAAGTAAAATTACACAGTTTACATATATTTATACAAAGATTGTGAGGGCAAATGGATGAGATTGTCACGCAGGCTAAAGCCTGCTTACAATAAAAAAGCAAAATAAAAGAAGGGGAAATATTAAAAGCACAACTTATTGTCAACAAGTTCGGAATGAAGGAAAAAGAAGAATAGAAGGACTATAAAGATTAAATTTTATCGCAATGTTGTAATATGAATTCCTTTTTAGAGTGAAGATGTGTATAATTACTAGGTATTGCCTTATAGTATAGTTAATTTTACCCGAATATCGTTGAATCGCTATCTGGTATTTATAGTTAAATATAGTAGAAAGGTACTAAATAAATATATTCAGAACAGAGGAGGAACGGAGATGGAATTAGAAACAAAAAAGATTGATATTGATGCCCTGCCGGGTGAAAGATGGTTTCCCAAAGAGACCAACTTTGAAGAAGATATGCCGCTTTACTGGGGTGACTGGGGTGTAGCTTCAGAGATAGATACACTGAAGGCGGTTTTGATGAGGAGACCTGGTAAAGAGATTGAAAATTTTGATTACCGGGCAGTCAGATTCAATGATCCGATTAATGTCGAAAAATTCAGACAGCAACATGATAATCTGGTTCAAATATATAAAGACCATGGGGTTAAGGTCTATTATGTAGAAAAACAGAGAGAAGACCGGCCTAATGCTGTATTTATGCGGGACCAGGTGTTTATGACCCCTGAGGGCGCCATCGTTAGTAGACCGGCAATGGCAGAGAGAAGAGGGGAAGAAAGGTATGCTGCAGAAGCCTTAGCCAGATTGGGAGTACCTATCATCAAGACCATCAATGGAGACGGGATATTTGAAGGTGCCAGCGGTATGTGGGTAGATAGGCATACGGTTATTTTAGCCACTGGTATGAGAGCAAATAGATCCGGCTATGAACAAGTTGCACATGAATTGGAAAGAATGGGTGTTACCGAAATACTCCATATGCAAATACCCTGGGGCTATGCCCATATTGATGGATTGTTAAATATCGCTAGCTATGATACCGCTATGGTACACGCCACCCATGTACCTTATGATATCTGTATTGCCTTAATGAAAAAAGGGATGAAAATTTTAGAGGCACCTTCCCAAACTGAAGCAAGAGAAACTTTGGGCGTAAACTTCGTGGCACTTAAACCGGGGTTGGTAATTCAGCCCGCCGGAAACCCCAGATGCAAAGAGGTATTAGAGAAAAACGGTATTGAAGTCATTTCTGTAGATTTTTCGGAAATACTGAAGGGGTGGGGAGCAATACACTGTTCCACCGTATTCTTAAAGAGAGGTTAAGATAAAAAAACTGCCCTCTCTATAATATACCTGAAAGATATTCTTAAAATTTAAAGTACTTTTCTTAAAACAAAAACTCAGATATTATAAAGACGAGGCATTTGGACCTCGTCTTTATTTTTAACTTCTCAGTAAACCTTCCTTTGCTTTACGGCATATCTCGTATGCCGGCCCTATTAAAACACCCGGCTTACTTTTCATGAAGATGATTATCTCTTCCAACATCTTTACCCGGCTGACCCTGCCGCATATCCAGGGATGCAAGACAAAGGTCAATGAACCACCCTCTTCATAGAGACCTTCAAACTCTTCCAACCAAATCTCTTTCACGATACTGGTAGGCATGATGGGCCTGCGGGATGGCTCCTGTATGGTGAAAAAGAAATGTGAGGAGTCATCATAGAGCCAATTAAAGGGCAGTTCAGTAATATATTTTCCCTCACTCGTTTTATGCAAATAAGGGCAGTCTCTATCCATCATATTTGAGGAATATTCAAAATCATTTTGGGCAATAGCATCGATAGTCTCTTTGTTTAAATTAGCCTCCGGTGAGCGATGCCCTTTAGGTATAACTCCCAGTAAGTCTTTCATTATCTTTTTGGATTTTAAAATAAGCTCATTTTCTTGTTCAATAAAATAAGCCTTTTCATGCAGATACCCATGATAACCGATTTCATGCCCCCTCCTTACTATCTCTTGACACACTTCACTATACCGCTCTATAACCCATCCAGGTATAAAAAAGGTTGCCTTAATCTCCTGCCGATCTAACATATCGAGTATTCTTGGCACTGCCACTTTTGGTCCATAGGAACCTTCTGCCATTAAATTCATGGAATGTATACTATCCATGGTCCGGGAAAACCAGAAAGTTTCTGCATCAAGATCGAAAGTAAAAGCCACTCCGCATTTGATGCCATCAGGCCAGATTTTGGTCATTAAACTTACACCTCCTATAGATTAGATATTTTTACTTATCTTTGTATTGTAATGGTTTTTTTTCTTTAAACTTTAATCCATATTGATTGCCGTTTTATTTTAATATTTCTTTCCTATTTAGGAACAATGATCTCTATCAAGAGAGAGCCCCTTTTAACATATATACCGGTATTAACCAGTAGCACCTTCCCATCAGCAGGTGCCCGCAAAGTTTCCAGTTCTGTACCAAATACATCTTCGACGGTTCCGATTATTTCGTTCTCTTTTACCTGTTCTCCTACTTTAGTATGATGATAAAAAATACCTTCCGCTTTTGCTCTGATATGAATAGGTGCTTTATAGTAGATTTGGTTTTCAAGCTCAATCAGACTATCATCTAAAACTTTCATAAAGCCTAATATATTAGTCAGGCCTCTTAAAATTAAATCTACATATTTTTCACTGTCTTCCCCTATTTGTCCTGCATTCATAACCAGACTGGGAATTCCCATATCTGCGGCTGTAGAATAACTTTGGTTCCGATCATTTATCTCGCCTTCAGCCGATTTAATCACAATATCGGTCAACCCTGAGTATTTTGCCATCTTAAGAGACACTTCATTTACTCTCTTATCTTCCGAATCATGTATTTCACAAAAGGGGCTCATGGCTTCTGTTAAATCCGCGGAGTGTAAATCAATATAGTAATCGCTACCCTTTATAAAATTTTGTACTAAATGATAGACTAGTCTTTCGGAATAGGTTCCGTTTTCGCTTCCCGGAAAACATCTATTAATATTCTTATTATCCTTGGGACAGACAAACATCTTTTTACTTTTAAAGGCCTCCATATCTACAATGGGAATAATCTTTACAGTGCCTCGGAGTGTTTCGTAATTTAACCTTTTATACAGAGCTATTGCGGCTAGTACAGGCGGATATTCGCAGCCATGGATACCTGCGGTAATACAAACCGTCGGCCCTTTCTGTGCACCTTTTACTAAGAGATAAGGGAATGTAATGGCATCACCATCGGCAGCTTTATACTTTACATAACTTCCTTTTTTGTATATGATTGTCATAGTTTTTCACTCTCTTTATTCAGTATATTTTAGATATTTTTACGGGTAATAATTTGAGCAGGAGAGATTCTTCTTTAAAAAATCCATATAAGATAATATTATTAGTTATCGGTAACTCTATGGCAGCGGCATTTAGTTCCATCAGATATTTTTTTTAGTTCGGGGTGTATGGTAGAGCAAATTGGAATACTGACCGGACATCTTGCCTGAAAACGACACCCTTTCGGCAGATTGATTGGAGAGGGTGGGTCATCTAATACCTTTAAATCAAAATCTTTCTCTTCACATTCGGTATTAGCTGATTCGATTAAGAGCTTGCTATAGGGGTGTTTGGCATTTTGCCTGAACTCTTCTGCTTTTAAAATTTCTACAATCTCTCCTAAATACATAACCGCTATATCAGTACAAATATATTCGGCAACCCTTATGTCATGGGTAACCAAGAGGTAAGTCAGTCTTTCTTTCTGCTGTAATTCTACCAGCAAGTTCAGTATTTTGGCCTGTACTGAAACATCTAAAGCGGAAGTCGGTTCATCCAAAACAATAAAATCTGGATTTAACGATAAAGCCCTGGCAATACAAATTCTCTGTTGCTGTCCACCTGACAATTGATGGGGAAATCTGGTCAGCAGTTCTGGTCTTAAGTTAACTTTATCCAACAACTCTTCAATTTTTTGCTCAATTTCTATCTCTTTTTCGTATACTTTGTTTATTTTTAACGGCTCTTTGAGTAAAAAATCGATTGTTCTGCGGGGAGATAGAACTTCAGCCGGATTCTGAAAGACTATTTGAATTTGACTGTAAATTCTATTTTCTCTTAAATCTCTACCTTTCATCTTGGTAATATCATGTCCTTTATACCAAATAGTGCCTGAAGTGGGTTCCTGCAGCCTAGTTATTAATTGAGCCAGGGTGGTTTTCCCACAGCCACTCTCACCGAGTAAACCAAAGGTAGTGCAGCCCATTATGTCCAGATCCACCTTATCAAGGGCATTAACATAGGCTTTAGGCTTATTCCATACTCCACGTCCAACGGGAAATAGCTTTTTTAGTTTGCATGTTGATAAAATAGGTTTAACCATATTAATCACCAATCAAATGAAAGCACTCACTCTAACTTTATATTTGTGATCTTAAAGATATTTACGGCAAGCTACTCTTCTACCATTATCTAACTCTACCAACGCCGGCGGCGTACCTTGACAGCAATCCCCTGATTTCTCCAAACATCTGCAATCAAAGATACAGCCGTCGGGAATATTGAGCATATTGGGAACAAACCCTTCAATACTCTGCAGAGGCCTCCCCCTTTTGCTGACCGAGGGCTGTGAATCCATGAGAGCCCTGGTATAAGGGTGCAGAGGTTGCGATAGAATATCTTCAGTAGATCCAATCTCCACAATAATACCGCCATACATCACTGCAATCTTTCCACAAACTTGTTTAACCACATCTAGGTCATGAGAGATCCAGATCAGCGAACTGTTGAACCTTCTCATAATATCTCTCATCAATTTGATTATCTGTTTTTCGACCGTAACATCCAAGGCGGTAGTCGGCTCATCGGCAATTATTAAAGCCGGATTGCAGCTAACTGCCATCGCTATCATCACTCTTTGCGCCATTCCTCCGGAAAGCTCAAAGGGATATCTTTCCAGTACACTCTTTGCTTCCGGTACCCTCACAATCCTAAGCAATTCTTCCGCCCTATATACTGCCTCTTTATTATTGAGACGGGAATGTGTTTTCAGCACCTCTATCATCTGTTCTTTGACTTTAAAGAGTGGGTTTAGAGAGGTCATAGGGCTTTGTAAAATCATGGAAAGTCCTGCACCTCTAATTTTCCCCATCTTCTTAGAGGATAAAGAGAGGAGATTTTCACCTTTAAAGAAGATGGAGCCTGATATAATTTTACCAGGAACGGGTAATATACCCATTATGGATTGAGATAAAACACTCTTACCGGAACCAGTTTCTCCAACAATTCCTAAAGACTCACATTCACCGACTTCTAGACTAATATCCCGCAGTACTCTGGATACACCGTCGAAAGTATTGAATACTACATTTAAATTATTAACACTGAGTAATCTATTCATCTTTTTATCTTCTCTGTCTCGGGTCGAAAATATCCCTCAGTCCGTCACCTAAAAGATTCAACCCCATAACAGTCAGCATAATGGCTAATCCCGGAAAAAATACCAGCCACCATTGCCCTGATACTATATATTGTCTTCCCTCACTGATTATCAAGCCCCATTCGGATATGGGCGGCTGTACTCCGATACCGATAAAACTCAATCCGGCAGTATTCAAAATAACATTTCCGAAAGAGAGTGTTGAACTTACTAAAACAGGGGGTAAAACATTGGGCAAGATATGATAAAACAGAATATAACTCCACTTGCCCCCGATTCCCCTGGTAGCTGTGACATAGCCGCTCTGTTTTAACGAGAGTGTTTCTCCTCTGGCAATTCTCGCAGTACCGGTCCAGGAGCTGACTAGCATGGCAATAATCAGAGTTTTTATTCCTCCTCCCATAATGGTAGCTAACACCATAGCCACAATGACAGATGGGAAAGCCATCAATAAATCTACAAATCTCATAATAAAATTATCGATATTACCGCCTAGATAACCAGAAACGGTGCCTATTGCCAGACCCAGCAAGGTAGAAAAGATTACTACAATAAAACCTATACTCAACGAGGTCCGGGCTCCGTAAATTACCCGGCTGAACAAATCTCTTCCATAACGGTCTGTGCCAAAATAATGGGCGCGGGAGGGCGAATTGAGAATACTATGATAGTTTATTTCATCCGGAGGAATAGGGGCAAGGAGCGGTCCTAAAATTGCTATCAGAATGAAAACAAAGACAATAGTAGCCCCCACGACAGAAAGCTTATTGGAAAGGAATATCTTTTTTCGATGTGATTGTTTACTCTTATCTATTTGGATTCTTGTATCTCTTGTCATAGTCCTGCTTTTTGGTCAGTATTGTATTCTCGGGTCGATAGCCATATAAATAAGATCTACCGCTAAATTGATCAACACATATATTAAAGCCATGAAAATAATAAAACCCTGAATGGGGCCATAGTCTAAAAAATTGATGGAATCGACCGCATATCGGCCGATGCCGGGCCAATTAAATACGGTTTCAATAAAAACAACCCCTCCGATAAGCTGTGCTAAAAACATGCCCAACATGGTCAAGACCGGCTTTATGCCGTTTTTTAAGGAATACTTCCATATTATCTTATTGGTCTTTACTCCGCAGCTTTTGGCAAACTTAATATAATCCTGCTGACTTACCTCAATCATACCTGCTCTGGTTAGACGGCAGATCATTGCTAAAAAAGAATAAGAAAGGACCAGAACGGGTAATAATAGATGCATAAAGGCATCTTTGAATAGGTCCCAATCACCGTTTTTTAGGGCATCGAATAATAAAAAACCGCTCCCTCCGGCAACCACCTCTTTGGTTAAGCTTAACCGGCCGGTAGGTGCAGGAACCCAACTCAATTTATAATAAAAGATATAGATACATAAAAGCCCGATCCAAAAGCCCGGTGCTGAAATGCCACCGATGGAGAATAGTCGAGAGGCATGGTCAATCAATCCGTTCTTATGAACAGCTGAAATTATACCCAACCAAACCCCTACTAAAGCAGCAAAACCGAGACTCAGCAGGGAAAGTTCAATTGTTGCCGGCAGCCTCAACTTAAACTCTTCTACCACAGTTCGTCCGGTATGGTAAGAAAATCCAAGGTCGCCTTCCAATAGAGATTTTAAATAGTTAAGATATTGTTTTATATAGGGCCTATCTAATCCCATTTTTATTCTTACCCTATCGACATCCTCTTGCTTAGCCTGAGGCGGTAAGAGCATGCGCGCCGGGTCACCGGGAACAACTCTAACTAAAATAAATGCCACAATTGATGCACCTATCAAAACTAGGAGCATAAAGACAACTCTTTTTAATAAATACCGGCTGAAATTCACTGAACCTTCCTCTACCATACTTTCAAAGTAAAAAACTCTTATTTCGATTTGCCTACAATAAGAGCCTACGGAATCTTTTTACAGGAATGCGACTTTAATTATTGCTTATTATTCATATGATTCACTACTTAGGACAGCAAAAGTTAACACTTTTACTGTCCTAAGCTTATTTCATTAATTAATCATTCAATGTCCAATTCATATAGTCTGGTAATGCTATCAGAATAATGGACATAGTTCTTTACATTTTTCCGGAAAGCAAGGACAATTTTGGCCTCATATATAGGTATATAAGGAACATCTACAGCTAATATTTCTTGAATTTCTGCTAATATTTCATTACGTTTTTCGGGGTCCATTTCTACTTTAGCTTTGTCTATTAAATTATCAACTTCTTCATTGGAATATTTGGCATAATTACCTGGGCTGGGAATGGAGGAGGAATCGACCAGATCGTTTAATAAACCTACCGGGTCTGCTGCATTATCCCACCAAGAGACTACAAAAAAGTCCAATGTCCCACCGTCACCAGCTTGGAAGAAGGCTGGGGGTGCCATCGGCTTAATTTCCAAATCAACTCCTATTTTTTTCAATTCAGCCTGCATTATGACTGCCATATCCGGGAATTTACCGGCATTAAAGAGATCGAAACTGATCTTAAGTCCTTCTCCATAACCTGCTTCTTTTAATAATGCTTTGGCTTTTTCTAAGTCATATTCATATTTGAAGGCAGGAATAGAACCGGAGAGCTCGTCGGTTAAGATTGACCTGGCTCTGGGAGAATATTTCCCTCCTCCGCCAATAATCTCACAAAGATGCTCATAGGGAATGGTATAGGCAATTGCCTGGCGGACTTTGACATTATCATATGGTGCAACTTCTGTATTCATACCTAAATACACAACTTTAGAATTGGCAGGTCTGACCAATAACTCTATATCCGGGTTGGCTTCTAAGGCAGGGTAGTCTATCGCGGCAGGCAACCTATAGAAGTCTATATCACCTTTTTCAAGCATGATTCTTAAATTACTGCTCTCCGCCACTGTTTTCAGAATGATACGGTCTATTTTGGGTTTATCTCCCCAATAATCTTTGTTTACCACTAAGCGGGCTTCATCGGTAGATAATGATTCTAAAATATAAGGGCCGGTACCTGCTTCATTGGAGGCCAGCCACTTCATCTGATCGTCCACAGCGGAACCGCCTTTTTCCAGAACAGTATTTCTGCTCAAAATGCTACCATTGTAGCTACTGATTCTCTTTAGAAACTGCGGTTCTACGCGACTAAGTGTTATTTTTACTTGATATGGATTAAGAACTTCCACTTTGGAAATCAGTTCGTTGAAGAAAGAAGCATAACTGCCGTGAGTTCTGAGCATATCAAATGTAAACTCTACATCAGCTGCATCAAAATCATGGTTACTGTGAAACTTAACGCCTTTTCTTAAATTGAAGGTGTATTCTAAACCATTTTCCGATATTGTCCAGCTTTGCGCCAATCTCGGATTGAACACATCAGGTTCTTCAACCAATTCACCATCTTTGGAGACCATACTACTTCTGCTTATTAAAGTGTCATAGGTACTGATACTGATATATTGAGAGGTGATGTTTAACCCTATCAAAGGATTGATGTCTCCGGGAGGATTGCCATCACCTATTACTAATACTTTTTCCTGCGCACTGCCGGTCATGGATATGAATACAGAAATCAAAAGAAGAATTAAAAAATACGATATTCTTTTTTTCATTTTTTATTTACCCTTTCTATACATTGATTTTAGTTTTTAGTAGTGCCAGTCGCTATTTGTCTAATATTTGGGGCTAACATAATTATAAGTAATTAATACAACTACCATTGTCCTACTGCCGAGTAAGGCAAAATTCCATATTTTGAGTTTTATCATTTGATTTAAATAATCCCTTACGGCTATATTTGCCGCAACCTATTCCATAAATATCACTCTTTTCTCTTTACCTTATTTTCCTTTTTATCATAATGTTATGTTATAAGATTGGTTAGACAATTGTTAGTCAATGGCTATAGCCCTTTTCCTCTAAGAGAGAGGTAAAGAAAGATAAATTGATATTTGATTACTCATTTTTTTTAGCGGTAAATTTGATTACATCACCAGTATAAAACATTCCATGCCGGGTACCGAATCTTTCTCTGAGCATATATTCTGCTTCAAACCCCGTACAATGCCCTGACCAGATATTGGCTATGTCAAACTTCTCTAATTCTTCAATAGTCCGTCTTCTAACTTCTGGACTCAAATCTATAAGATGAAATCCTCCCACCACCCCTAATATATTTTTGTTATTAGTTATATTAATTGAGTGGTATAATGTATTTGCTATTCCGGCATGGCTGCAACCGGTTACCACCACTATTCCGGACTCACCTAAATCAAATACCAGAGCCATATCATCTTTTTCTGGATCTTCAATTAATATACCATTATCCAATATATAGACATCTTCTTCCGGCTTTTCAAAATCGGTAATGCGAGGAACGGTACCGGTCATATGAATTTCGGGATAAATTTCAGTTTCATTAACTAACAGTATTAACCGCTCTCTTGGTAATTGTAATATTAGTTTTTCATCAATACCAATATAGTGGATTTCCGGTTTAAGGCTATATACTGGTCTGGTAACCTCTTTATGGGCGAATAATTTAAACTTAGCAGTCTCATCATTGATCAATTTTTTTAAACCGCCAGTATGATCGTAATGGCAATGTGATAAAACCAGACTATCAATACTTTCTACACTTATGTTTAGTTTCCCCATATTGTGTAACAACGGATCTGACTCCCAGCCGCTATCAAAGAGTATTCTCTTTTTTTCTCCATTATCCCAATAGCAATCTATTAAGACAGAAAGTCCGAATTGGGACCAGAGATTGTTAATATATCTTGAGCGGTCACAGACCAGTATCTTTAGGTCAATTCTTGCAAGTGCAGATTTATCGGACATAACTAATTACCTCGCTTTCTCATCTGCCATTAAGGAAGCATAACATTTTCCCACTCTTCCTTTAGTAAAATTTCAAAATTTTCAGTGGTAGGTATATTTTCTTCTTTTATTCTGGGATGCTTTGTTTCATGTTCTCCATCTACATAAATAAGAATTCGGTCATTATAGAGGCTTTTTAATTTTCTTAGAACTTCTACTGCTTCAGCAGGTGAAAAAGTGCCTGAATAATGGCCTCCGGCAATGGGGGATGCAAATTTTCCCCGATAATGGAAGCGGGCAATAACCTTATTACCCCTAGGTCCGTTCCAGTGTATAGTGTTTTGTGACGATTGCAGCTTACCGTTATCAAAAGTAAATTCATAGTTAGGTACAAAAACATAATGGTGAGAACCCGGAACTTCCCCTTCCAGTAAATAATTTTCAATCCGGGCCATATCTAAAATGGCACTGATAACAAATGATTGGACCATGCAGTGCCCGGCACGGGTTCTGAAGGATTCATCTATAGAATATTCCACCAGACATTCATCCCATAAATGCCCCCAAATATAATTACGATTGGGTAGAGATGCGACGCTGATCCATTCTCTGTCTAAAACCAAAATTTTATCATATCCTTTTGCATTGCGAGAACAGGCGGCAATATAGGCTGAAATTGGACTTAAGGTATTAGCTCGAATTAGAATATCTTCAATAAAACCATAGTATTGCCAGGCTCTTTCCTTTTTAGTAGGCATTGCAATATCCCATAAAGAGTGGAACTTAAACCATTTGGTATATCTACCTGTACTCCTAACGGCAGCAATTACTGCCGCTGCTTCTTGTTTTTCTCCATCTAATAGAGTGGCATTTTTAACTTTTTCTAAGAGCGTTCTTTCTTGCGTGGTCAGTTCAGGGATACCGATTTTTTCTCGATATTGCTCAACAAGTCTTTGCAAATACGGAGATTCTTCTACATTATCCCGTCCCATCAGGGGATACCAGGCGAGCTTATCGTTAAAGATTAACACTATCTTTCCTTTAACATCTTCCACTTTTTCTCCGGTAACGGCACAATAGAATTCTCCTTTGCTCGATATCCAAGCCATTCCTTCTTCGGAATAAATAACAAATACCTCCTCGGAAGACTCCTGTTTTTTGGTTTCAATAATAAACCTCATGGCAGCTGCCTCCAATTCGGTAATCTCTTTTTTATAAGTTTTTAAGGTGCTGGCCAAAGGCATCATCCTCTGATCCAGAAAAGGGAAAAAGGGATACCTTTCCGGGTATAAATCTTTAGTAGTCATTACAATATTTGTTTTCTCCCAGGGAAACATTTTAAAGTCAAAGGGGGCAGAACGAAAATATTGAGTATGTGGTAAGAATTCATTACTTTCTCTATCATCTTCTAAAAAGGCATTTTGATAACCCGGCACACTAGAGATATGCTCGTAAAACCAGAGATCTGCCCTCAAATATATTTCCGGATGCATCACACAAATACTTCGTGAAGCATAAAAAGCATAATGATCAAAGGGGTCAGTTAAAGCGCTTTCAACTTTTTTAGTCCACATTTCTACATGAACAGAAAGCGGTGAAACTGGACTGGTTAAGAATAGCGGTTCATTTAATTCACTTGTGCGATCCATATATATCTTCTCCTTTACAAACAAATATCTAAACAAACTATGTTACACATAACTATACTATGACATAAATATTATAACATAGGTTTTAATTTTCTGTACAACGATTTCCTTAAAAGTATTCTTTGAAGATAGTGACTCACTTAAAACAGGCTTTACTTTTGGCCTTTATTCTATCTAAGCATTGCAGCACGGTCCTCATTCATAGTTAGTAATATTTTATGGCAGTAATTTTGAAGAGGGAGAGATAACACTTTTACCTTAATGGTAAAAAAGAGTAGCCCAAACTAAAGCGTGAAGACTACTCTGATTATGTACAGTAAAATTACAGATTATTTTTCAGTTTGTGATTTTTGGTAATTATGCCA
>JGI24709J26583_10003176_pt1 | contig 13092 bp, 12 predicted proteins | sample BioPla2DNA1_FD_26583 | JGI IMG/M metagenome (IMG submission 26583) | reverse complement strand
TTAACCTTTTGGTTTACACTTACCATGCTGGCGCTAGCAAGATTTGAGTAAATAGACTTATAGCCGTTTTCATGGTCTATAGTAATGGTGATACCATAACAAGGATCTTCCTTGATCTCTTTTACAAAACCCTCAGCTACAGCTTTAACGGCTTCACCTCTCGGTCCCTCTATATCTATTCCACTATGTGTACGCCATTCGTCGAGGGTCTTTGAGTATAAAAGTCTGTCCATTGCATAATCTGTAATAATCTTTCCTTCAAGAGGTAATATAAATGTTGGCTTTTTGCCAAATAAATTTATAACCTCTTGAGATTCTTCATTCGGTTTAGATTTATTGTCTGGCGCAGGTTTATTGTCATCGGAGTCCTTCTTTTGGGGTGTGGTAGGTGCAGCTGTAGGCGCTATCGTTGGCTTTGCAATGGTTTCGACATCCTCATTAGCAACTTCAGGTACATTGTCAATTACATCATTTTTAGCAATTAGACCATCGTCATTGTCAATATCTGCTTCGGGCGGTATATTCATACCAATTTCATAGTCAAACCGTCTTTCAGGAGTTTTTAATTCGTCAATTGCAGCCTTATCCACTGCGTCATCGTCTATTATTGCAATTTCATCGTTATTATTTTCGGTTGAAGCACCGTCGGGAACTAGATCCTCTTCAAATTGATCTGGTGAAGTGATAAGATGATTTGTTGTAAAATACACAGCTCCCACCGCAAGAACACACAACCCTATAACCACCAGAATATAAAAGCCACTTTCTTTGAGAAAATCCTTTAACTTTTTTGTCCATTCTTTATCATCATTATAAAAACCTTTTTGATTCACATTGTCCACCTCCAAAAAATATTATTGCCAGTGGAAGTGGAATTATACATATGAGGAATTATTTTGGAATAATGATTTATGAGAGACTACTGATCTGGCTCACTGATTTTGTTTACAATAAACGTCATTTGGTTGTTTCAACTTTCATGAAGTCTTTGGGTGGCGTAATTGGTTCTATTGTTTAGCAATTTAAAAAATTCATTAAAACGAATGAAGAATAAAGTGTAACCAATCTATTGTTGAGCTTATTTACTTATTTAGCTCCACTATCACATCTTCATTTATTGGTTCTATTTCAACTCCAGTATAATAATACTGAAGAATATACTCATAATCCCGCCCCTTTTGAGCCAACTCATTTGCACCGCATTGACTCATTCCTACACCATGCCCAAACCCGTATGTTGTTATTTCCATTTCATCTTCATTTGGAAAACTTATTTCCATTATTGTAGAAGACAGTGAAAATAACTCCCTGAACTTTGTCCCAGGTATTACGATGCTACCTATCCTAATCTCCTTCGCTCTTAGGCTGTCAGTGTACTGGACTACTTCAAAGTCTTCTGATACAGGACCTAGGAATACTATTTCGGGATAAGATTCCATTAGTATTTCCCGAATTTTTTCACCAGCAAGCTTTACACTTTTTTTAAAACTTGAATAATCTGCTTCTCCTTCGCTATAAACACTTTTAAGATATGGTACGTCACTGACCGAACTCCATACCTCTTGAATATCTTCAGTTATTCCACCACTATTTGCATGATACAGGGGGTTTACTATTTCATCGTTATATGTAAGTATCAGTCCACTGGTACTATAAACAGCTTCTTCAATTTTAGCCCAGTTTTCCTCCACATTAGAATTAGGATACCAGGATTGATACATATCCTTTGGAATCCATGCCTGGCAGTGTGTTGAGTCGGTACAGACATGAGCTCCATAATGCCTTCCTGCAGTGCTTCCATAAATCCCAATAGCTCTTCCTAATGCATAAGTTCTTGCGGCAATGGCCTGGGCTTTAAGCGCTTCAATGGAAAAACTAGCTGGCATCTCTGCTGCCACCACCCCCACGATGTATTCATCTAAATCAACTTCTTCAATAACCTCATTTCTGGTATTGTATACAATAATATTTGTTTTAAAAGTAGGTTGCTGCTGTTTTTCAGGTTGCTCAATTTCGGGCTCTTTTCGATGGTTTCTCGAAAGCATTATGAAAACAAACATGCATACAATCAGCAGTATCAAAAGAGCCTTCTTGTTATTCTTCATTTACAAGCATGCCTCCTTACTCAACTTTGGCTTTGTTACTACGAATATCATCACATGGAAATCTACGCATGAAAATAATAATACATATCACTCAATTTATATGCTTAAGACTTTTGGTTAATGCCTTCTTTTGATATAATGGGTGCAAACACTGAAGCTGAGAGGTGTGTTTCAGTGCCAATCGCTCAGATGAAATGCATGCAAGAAAACTAAGAACTGTACATGGAGTTATGAAATGGCAAACCCGTTTATGTTAAAAGCAATAGAACAAGCAAAAAAAGCCTATGAAATGGATGAGGTACCTGTTGGAGCAGTTATTACACATGAAGGAAAAATAATAGCTGCAGCTCATAATTTACGCGAAACGCTTAACCAGGCTACAGCTCATGCAGAGGTTCTTGCTATTGAAAAAGCATGTAATGTTTTAAACACTTGGTACCTAACCGATTGTGATTTATATGTAACTCTTGAGCCATGTATCATGTGTGCTGGCGCAATAATAAATTCAAGGATTAGAAGCTTATATTTTGGAGCATACGATCCAAAAGCAGGTGCGTGTGGCTCAGTTACTGATGTTTTTCGTATAAAAGAACTAAATCATCATGTAATTATATATGAGGGAATTATGGAGCAGGAATGTTCTTCACTGCTAACTGAGTTCTTCAAAACTAAGAGATTGTAGAACAGAAATTCCTAAAAGCAAGTTTTTAAAATGACATAACACTGGTATAAAAAGAAATTCATTTAATATGTGTAAATCAATATTATCATTTTCTTCGTATACTAAAGGCTGCGAATCTACCCGCAGCCTCTAATAGTATCATTACTATTCAAGTTTTTTATCACAACTTTTTGAAAGTCTATTTTGGTTGTATTTTACTCCTCAGATACTTCTGCGTCAGGTTGAACTTCCATTGGGGTTTCTTCGTCTGTCACATCTTCTTCAGGTGCTTGGCCGCCCTCTCCAGCTGCTGCTACAACCTCGTCAGGATTGGATATAAGTGTAACACCATTTGGCAGAGCAATATCTCCCATGGTGATTACGTCCCCGCTTTGCATTTCTGAAACATCAATTTCAATTNAGCCAGGTAGATCTTTCATTAAACCCTGAATTTCAATTTCATCGCTAGTTACATTTAAAACAAGGTTATTTCTAATTAGTTGCTCATTTCCAATAAGTGAAATACCCAATTTCGTTCTTACAGGCACATCCGCGGAGGTTGCATAAAAATCGACGTGTATGGGGCCACCACCCAGGATCTGATACTGTATTTCCTTAACAATACAATCCCATTCGTCTTTATTTACTTTCACCTTGGCTTTAGAACCAATAGCATTACTTCTTAGGAATTTGCTTATATCGCTTTCATCAAACTGAATATTTAGATTATGTTCAATCCCCGGGCCATATATATTTGCTGGAACATAACCTAATTGTCTGGTTTTTCTCCCACCTTCTTTTCTTTCTGTGGCTATTAATACATTACTCATAGATAAATCTACTCCTTTCATAGTGTAATTAATCTAAAACGTTTCCTTCCTTAGTTATTACAAGTAAGGGTACAATATACAATTACGCAACTGAAGCAATAGACTTCCTGATTTGCTTGTGCAAGGTAACAGCGCTGTGTATGATGTAAATTAAATGCATACTAGATGATACAATCTCTATATAAAACCTAAATAGATTCTGTACATACTAAACTCAGATTATACATACTATGATAACACAAATATGACGATAGTTTCATTTATACTAAACTTCGTTTTTGGCTTATTTTGCAAACAAATCCTTTACAAATAACTAATATGGATAGAAAAATCTTACCTAACAACTTTTACTTTGTCAAGTTTTCTAGTAATAACTTGAATTTCAGGTGTATTCTGTCGGTTCTTTACGAGCAAATCAAATATTAAACGTAATTCCCTACAGCCATTTTCCATACCTGTGCTTGGTTTACGTGTCTTTCTCATTCTTACTCATTCGGTATTTTCAGAAGTTGGTTTAATATTATATAAGTGTACTTCACTGGTTTCTCTGGGTGTTTCGTGTTGTTTGTTTAGACAGAAGAGTATCCGCATTGCCCGATTAAGTCTTATTAGAATTTGTTTGTGTTTTTTGTTTAGCACTTGTTATACCTGTTTGAATTGTATCTTATATCTAAAAAAGTTTTGCAACTCTTCACTGTGATTGTGTTATAAATGTTAGAATTTTATATAAGTCTAATTGCTGGACTAATTGNTTGCCTAATTGCTAGTCTAATTGCTAGTCTAATTGTTTGTCTAATTGCTGGACAAAATGCCGTCTTATTGACTTTCATGATTTTCTGCGTTAAAATAAAAAAGCACTTTATGAGATATTAAAGTAACTTTCATACCTATATATCGAAGAGGTAATAATGAAGCTGACTTGCGACCCTCAGCTTAATCGAATCCGATGGCTGACTGCTTTATTTTACTGGATCTTCAACACTTTAAGAAAGTTGTTTTTTAAAGAAATTAGCTCCTGTTATATGGAGTTTTGGATAATCAATAAAATATGGAGAAGTACCCAAGTGGCTGAAGGGTCCGCACTCGAAATGTGTTGGGCTAAGTGGAAGTTGTGTAGTTGAAAACCTTGATTTTATGCGGTTTCTACTGCCCTTGGAGTTCGAATAGAAGTGAATTTTTGAGCTGTTCTATCCGAGTTCTATCCGGGGCATCAATAATTAAATAATTTGGAGAAGTACCCAAGTGGTTGAAGGGTCCGCACTCGAAATGCGGTAGGTCGTTCATAGCGGCGCAAGAGTTCAAATCTCTTCTTCTCCGCCATGAAGCTGTTAATTTCAAAGATTAACAGCTTCTACTTTATTAAGACGTAAATTTTTCAATAATCTTTGTGGTCTTTTTCTCTATCCTAACAAACCAACCACCCATAATCATACCTGCAATCCACAACAGGTTGCATTCAGCAAAGAAGCCAAAGAGTTATTGGTCATCCTCATCTACACTCCACTCAAATACATTGACAAATTGCAAACCTTCCTTGTAGAGGTCATGCCATTTCGGCAGCCTGGCTATACGTATGAGCTTTGCACCTAGTTTTTCACAAGTACGTTTAGAAGCTATGTTAGTGATGTTGTTAGTGAACAGTACCTTTTTCATCCCATGTGCACGAATGACTGGGGCAAGTAGCCGGCAGGCCTTTTCAGCATAACCATGACCTCTATGTTGTTCATCTACACTGTAACCTATTTGACCACCATAATATAAGCCATCTGTATAGCCAATACGAAGATTAAGTTCACCGACATGGCTACCGTTACAGCAAATTTCAAACACATAAGCAGGAACCCATTTCTTTTCAGGAAGGGCCGGCTTTTTAGCAATGCAGTAAAGTTCTATTTCACCATCAGTTAAGTTAGATATATCAACAAAATCATCAAAAATAACCGGTAAGGAATTGTAATAGGAAATCTCTTGCTGCGCTTCCCATTCATCTTTTAGGATAGCATATGAATATTCATCACCGTACTTTTTGTCTGAAAATTTACTTGCTGGTCTCGCCTCAATAAAGCATCCCTCTCTGCGCATGCCTATCCGCTCCATAACTCGATATGAGCCATAATTTTCTGTATCACAGTGAGCAATAATCCTATGTAACCCCAACTCGCTAAAACCAAACTCCACAATACGTTTACCTATTTCAGTACCAAATCCCTGTTTCCAGTAATCCTTATGTACGATCCATCCAATCTCGGCTTCATCATCGCCTACAAGAGATAAATTGCATCCACCTATAAGCTTCTTGCTTGATTTTAATACACTAGCATATTGATAATTTTTACAAGGATGTTCCTTTGATTGCGAAATGGATTGCAATATGAATTCTTTGGTTTGGTATTCATTATTCGGTCCCCAAAACATATACTCAATATTTTCAGCAACACTTGCATAGGAATGAACTGCTTCAAAATCAGTCTCCTCAAATGGTCGTAAAATCAAGCGCTCTGTTTCAAGAATTTTCATAAACATCGTCCCTATTCTAATAATATTTTTAATTATCCGCTGTTCTGCCTAGAATAAATACTTCTTAAAATATAAAACCCCACAGAAATCACTTTTATGTGACTCCGTAGGGTTAAATCAACTACGTGTAAGGCTTCAATACCCCCATGCAGCTCAAACCAAAAGCTCTTATGCATGCTCACCTTTTATAGTATTTTTGCATATGTTTCCCAATTAGTCAATAGGCTATGAAGGAAATCTTGCATTTGTGTAAAGATAGTATGAAAATTGTATATTCATTTTGAGATATCCACATACTTCAACACACGCGAAAGCACACTGGGGTCTGTGGTATAAACATTACCCCTTTTCAAATGTATAGTAAAGTAATGTTCTTAACCCCTGCTATTTCATAGTGATTGTTGATATTTGGCTTCACTTTAGCAGAAGGTTTCACCAACAGGTACAGTAAACATAAAGCATCCATCGGGCTTTCTTTCATCCTTTAGTAGGTTTTGTATTGCACCAACAACTTTATGCAATTTCTCTTGATTGTTTATGACGGTGAATATTGTTTTATTATATGGGTGACGGTCTTGTAGCAAGGTTTTTAATGAGCCAAATAGCGGTATATTTGTAATATCATTATTCACGATAGAACTTGCCATACCTTGACTTTCCAAAATGGTAGCTCCCTTTACATTGTGTTTTACCAACAGAGATAATACCTCCTCAAGGTAGTCTGTATTGTTTAGCACGATTATCAAAACTCTCATTAACTTTCGCTCCCTTCATGAATATAGGTATAGCTGGTACTATCGCTATTCTTCTCTTCATATACCAGCCTGGTCTCTTTTTTGTCTAATCCATTTATTTCTCCAGCTTTTTCAATAGCGATTTTTGAGAAAACCGGACCTAAAGTTTCATATATTAATATACTGAACATGATAATGGTGGTAATGGCTGTAGCGTATTGCGGCAGTTGTTGTCTCACTAAAACTGATAATCCAATGGATACACCACCTTGGGGAAGTAGAGCTAAACCTAAATAATTTGTAACTGCCTTGTCTGCTTTTACATATCGGCATCCTAATAGACTTCCTAAATACTTTCCTAGCCCGCGAGCAAATACATATGCTATTCCAACTAAGCCAATACTTTTTAATATACTCAAATCAAGTGTTGCACCGGCTAGAGTGAAAAATAGCACATAGAATGCAGAAACAAAGTTATTTATTGAATTAAATGCTTTGTCAGGCTTATGTAAAAGGTTCACTAAAGTTGTACCAATCATAATATTAGTTAGTAATGGCGATAAGCCTAATGCTTTTGAAGCCCCAACACCTATGCCTATGGCGATAAGGGAGACAACTTGAAAGTCGTCATGCGCTTTTAACTTTTTTAGAACTACAGCTAATACAAGACCAATAATAAGGCCTAATAATAATGAGCCAACTATTTCAATTAGTGGAGCTAATAATATGTTATAAAACGTTGGTTTTACCCCACTAGCTGACATTTTTGCAAGTGATAGGGCTATACCAAAAGCAATAATTCCAAATACGTCATCTAATGCTACTACCGGCAAAATGGTTCTCGTTAATGGTCCATTTGCCCTGTATTGCCTAATAACAAGAAGAGTAGCAGCTGGCGCTGTTGCCGCTGACATAGAAGCAATAACAATACTAAAAGCAAAATCTTTTTGGAAAATAAAGAACATGACTGAAAAAACAATTACTATTGCGCCAATTACTTCGGCTAATGTAATAATGACAATCGACTTCCCATACTTAATCATGTCTTTTAGTACAAACTCACTTCCAATACTAAAAGCAATAAAAGCAAGGGCTAGTTCACTGATTACTTCCAGTGAATTTGCGTTTTCAGGTGTAATTAGATTGAAAAATGATGGTCCAAGAAACAAGCCAGCAATTAAATAACCGGATACATTAGGCAACTTTACTAAGGTTGCTAATCTGCCTCCGATAAATCCTACTGCTAAAACAATGCTGATTTTTAAGATAATATCTATTGAAATCTCCTCCTACTAGTGGTGACCTACGCCCAACCTGTTTACAAGCACAACAAAGCGTAAATACCATAATGTAATGTATTTGCGCTTGGAGCACTCCTATGAGGTTAGCTGACGGGTTAGGGTTCCCAAGTAACCCTTCTAAAACTAGATTAACCCCAAAAAACGGTTCCCCCACTATGAAACATATTCGGAGAATACTGATTAATAATATCACGAAACTATGCATACAGTCAATTCAACACTAAGAAACGAGTTCCTGTCGGTGTACAAGACTACTAATTTTATGTAAAATAAATTTAGAACACAACAAATAGGGGTGATCTCATTGTACAAAGTCTTATTAGTTGATGACGAAAAAATTATTATTGATAGCATTTCTAAACTAATTGATTGGGAAGAATATAATCTTAAGCTTATTGGAACTGCACAAAACGGTTTAGAGGCGTATGAATTGATAAATGTTCACCATCCCCATATTGTTATAACTGATATAAAAATGCCCGGTATGAGTGGATTAGATTTGGTGAAAAAAGTTAGGGGTGAATTACCTGATACGATTTTTGTAATTTTATCAGGTTATGATGAGTTTGATTTTGCCAGCAAGGCAATAGAATATGGTGTTAAACATTACCTCCTAAAACCCTGCGACGAAGATGAGATTGTTCCTGTTCTGATAAAAATCATCAAAGAAATAAAAAACAAAGAAGAGAAAGAACTTTTCTTTATTGAAACTAAAAGAAATCTTGAGAAGATACTCCCTCAAGTAAAAGAACAGTTTCTTAGAGACTGTATAATTGGTAAAACATATAATGCAAAAGACTTTAATTTTTTTAGAAGTCTTTTTAGAATACAAGGTAATAATTTCAAATTGGTATTGCTTAAACCCGAAAGAGAATGCGATTATATTGAAAAATTTGCTCTAAAAAAAATATCAGAAGAGGTAATGCTAACATATGATGTTAATGTCCATCTAAGTACAGTCTTTGATGAAAATGCATTATTATTAATCAACTCGCTAGATAACATTCATATTGTTGATATTTTAGAAAGAATTAAATCCAGCTTTTATAATTATTATGGAATTAAATTAACTATCACAATCAGCAATTCCAATAGTTTCCATAGAATATACCATATGTATATCGAAACTCAGGAATGTCTCCAGTACGCTTTTTATTTAGGTATTGGAAGTATAGTTTCAAGAGAAGATATTATGCTACAGGAAAAAGGGAATTATAGTCTTAATTTTGATTTTAATAAAATAGCTATATCCGTTCGAACTGGAAGCATAGAATCAGCAAAAAAGAGCTGAATACTTTCTTTAAAAAAATTCGAGCTAAAAAAATGGATACCAATCTTGCAAAATCATATTGCTCTGACCTGTATCAAGTAATTATCAGGCAATATAAACAAGAAGAGTTGGGAACATATATGAAGAAGATAGTTGAGATTCAAGATATGGAGACACTTGATCAGATATATAGCTTTATGGATGGAGTTACTACTAGAATTACACAGTACCATTCTGAAAAAAATACTCAAAAATATAGCTTGGTTGTAAATGAAATGATTACTTGTGCGCATTCTAATCTACATAACGCCAACTTATCCTTAACATGGATAGCCAAAGAAGTTCTTTTCATGAATGAGAATTATCTCGGGAGACTTTTTAGCAAGGAAACAAACCTAAAATTCTCACAGTATGTTACAGATATAAGAATTCAAAAAGCTAAAGAACTACTTAATAGCTCAAACGAATATAAGATTTATGAGATTTGTGAACTAATTGGATTTTCGGATCCACAATACTTTAGTCAGGTGTTTAAAAAACACACAGGTCTAACACCTTCTGACTATAAAAACACTATACGGGGAGACTAAGAAACACAGAGGGACGGTTCTTTTGTGTTGTTAAATAGGTAACCTATTGGTGAAATAAGGTTTGATAGATAAATAAGTAGCTAGCAGGAATTAATTTTGTAGTAAATAACACAAAAGAACCGTCCCCCTGTGTTGCCCCTGTGTTGTGTTAGTTAGAATGAGGGGATAACAGCACCATCATATGTTTCATTGATGAATTTTTTAACCTTTTCACTTTGAACAGCTTCTACCAATGCTTTTATTGCTTGGGTTTGCTCATTCCCCTCTTTTACAACAATTACGTTTGAGTATGTTTGTGCTGCATCAGAATCCTTATCCTCTACAGCTAATGCATCTTTACCAACATTTAATCCAGCTGCAATCGCATAATTGCCGTTAATTACTGCTAGATCCACGTCCTCAAGTGCACGAACGATCTGCGCCGCCTCAATCTCTTTAATGTTGAGATTTTTTGGATTAGAATCAATATCCAAAATAGTAGCTGTAAAATCAGCACCTTCTTTCAGTGTGATCAAGCCTTGAGCTTCGAGTAGCAGTAAAGCTCTCGCCTCGTTTGTCCCATCGTTTGGAACTGCTATTGTCGCACCATCAGCAAGCTCATCAATGGATTTTGTTTTCCCAGCATATATTCCAAAGGGTTCATAATGGATAGCAGCAACGGGAACAAGGTGAGTACCATTTTCTTCATTAAAGTTTGTTAAGTAAGGTAGATGTTGAAAGTAGTTTGCATGTAACTCCCCGTCTTCGGTGGCAGTATTGGGAAGAATATAGTCGTTATACTCTATAATTTCAAGAGTATATCCCTGCTCAGCTAATATTTCTTTAGCAACTTCCAATATTTCTGCATGTGGAGTAACACTTGCGCCAATTTTTATAGTGTTCTCTTCTTGTTTTTTGCAGCCTGTAAACAAAGCAGCAATTAGTGTGATGGAAATTAAAATTGTTACAATCTTTTTCATGGTTAATCCTCCTAAAAAATTTTTATTGTTTTATTTAAACTTTTTAATTCAATCTTTACTTATCAGTGCCTAAGATTTTCTGCAACATACTTTAAAGGCTTTGTATTTATTCCTTTCTTCAAATTGGACAATAACTTGAAAGAATTAAGTATTTGCATTTCTTCAATTTTCTAAGTCTATATGATATAACTAAGCCGACTTATCCATTAAATATGCCTTTGAAGTTTCTTTACCAACGGCTCGTTTTCAATAAATGGATTTACTTGGCTCTTCTATCTGACAACCTAGCAATTCGAGTTCCAACTTCTTGAAAAATTTGTACCACTATAACAAGTAGTAATACGGTAACTGTCATTACATCTTGTTGATATCTGTAGTAACCGTAATTCACAGCAATTGCACCAAGTCCTCCGCCACCAACAAATCCAGCCATCGCTGAATAACCAAGAATGGTGGTAATAGCTATGGCAGCACCCATAAGCAAAGAAGGTTTTGCCTCGGGAATAAGCACCTTATATATTATTTTAAACACTGAGCTTCCCATGGACTGAGCAGCCTCTATGACCCCACTATCAACCTCCTTTAAAGATGATTCAACCATCCTCGCAACAAAAGGAGTGGATGCAACAACAAGTGGAACAATTGTCGCAGTAGAACCTATAGTAGTTCCCACTATCATACGTGTAAATGGTAGAATAAAAACCAACAGTATTAAAAACGGTACTGATCGCAGAAGGTTAATAATAAAACCTAAAACCTTGTTAATGATGGGTATTGGAAATATTCCGTCCTTGTCGGTCACACACAGCAGTACACCAAGGGGAAGGCCAAATATATATGCAAACGCAGTAGATACAATAGTCATATAAAGCGTCTCAACAATTCCTTCACCAAGTAATTCATAAATTCCTTGTTCAAACATGTAGCTCTTCCTCCTTATAGTAAATTTCTCTATTATCCAGATATGCCAATATTCTCTCTATTGAAATATCATCATCGGGAAGCTGCAGCAGCATTTCACCAAACGCTTTGTTGTCTATACATTTTGTGTTTGCATACAAAATGTTCACTACTGCTCTACATTCTAGCGCCATATTTGAGATTATAGGTTCAAATGCTGAATTTCCATCGAAAATAAGGCGTAAACATCTTTTTCCGGTCATGTTATGTATCTCACTTCCCTTTGGCAAAATCAATTGCTTTGCAATCTCTGATTGTGGTCGTAAAAATACATCCTTGACATTACCCGTTTCAATAATATTTCCTCCATCAATTACTGCCACTTGTGTACATATTTGCTCAATAACCTTCATTTCATGAGTTATCATTACAATCGTGACTCCAAAAGTATGGTTTATGTTTTGAAGTAGTTGTAAAATTGAGCTGGTTGTATTCGGGTCAAGCGCGCTAGTAACTTCGTCACAAAGGAGAACTTTTGGATTTGTAGCTAATGCTCTTGCTATAGCCACCCTCTGTTGTTGACCTCCGGATAGCTGAGAAGGATAAGCATTTGCTTTATCCGACAAACCAACAAGCTCTAACAGCTCTCTAGCTCTATCCATCGCCTCTTCCTTTGGTACATTTGCTATCTCAAGTGGATAGAGAATGTTTTTTAATGCCGTTCGCTGAGCTAACAAGTTAAAGCTTTGAAAAATCATACCCATCGATTGTCTTACTTTGAGCAGCTCTTTCCTACTTAAATCACCCATATTCATTCCGTCAAATATGATCTCGCCGTCAGTAGGTTTCTCAAGGAAATTGATACATCTAATCAATGTGCTTTTTCCAGCACCACTTAATCCAATAATCCCAAAGATCTCACCTTCATTAATATCTAAACTTATGCCTTTTAAAACTTCGAGGTTCCCCTGACTTGTTTCAAAAGTTTTTGTTAAATGCCTTAAGCGTATCAATTGACACTCACCCCCCATTAAAAAATCTAATTCTATTATTTTTGTTTGAAAATGTGTTGAAAAGCTTTCCACCTAAGAATTTAAAAAGAATATAAAAAAGGTAGGAAACTTTTTTCGCTTCCTACCTTGAAGATTATAAACATCGTAGTTTACGTACTATAATCCTATTTATCAGAATAGAAAGCAATATGAGAACAACGCATCATAGACAT
>JGI24709J26583_10003175_pt1 | contig 13096 bp, 19 predicted proteins | sample BioPla2DNA1_FD_26583 | JGI IMG/M metagenome (IMG submission 26583) | reverse complement strand
ACGGTGAACGTGTTCAAGATTTGAACTACACACTTTCTGATGACGATAAAATCGATAACGAACTTACTGTTATCCGCCGCGGTAAGAAAAAATACTTCGTACTGGACTTTAGCTAATCATATACTAGCATAGAACCCTCGGAACGTTGATATTATAGGATTTCTAAAAAAATCTATCTCCTTACGTTTTTACTTATTTTTATCAAAAGTCCACAAAAAGGGGAGTAAATTTTAACGAGTTCAGCAGGCAAGAAACTAGCACCCAAAAGGTGCTTTTTTAGTTTGCCCATGGTATAATATAATTGTTCTTGATAAACTTATTTGATAATTTTTTAGATACTGATAAACTAAATTCGTTCATGTATCACACTTTCTGATTTTTGAGCTTTGCAACTAGCAAGGCTCTTTTTTTGCTCCTAGGTACGTTCTACAGGCGTTAAATCAAACTTTAATACTGGTCTTGTATAATTACCCTCGGAAAGTCTTTGCGGTTGCTGTAAGGAAAGCGGGATATAAAAATAGTTCGGCAAGGTACATTGGGTAAAAAACTTAACAAAACTTAACATTCATTTGCTACCATGTTGTTTTGAATGGCTCTAAAACACTGGCAAACTCTTCAACGTTGAGCAATTTCATTTACTACCATACCTTTTTGAATGGTGCTAAAACAATTAGAAAACCTAACAAAACCCAACATCAAGGGAAAATCACGCGCAAAAGCGGGTGTTGTCTGCGAAGTTTAAAATTGATTACGGCGCGTGATACAAGAAAACACTAACAGTTTTCCATTATCTGCTTCCTGTGCTATAATATATGTATTGGCACAAAGCCAAAATAAATATAGAAAATGTTATGATATTGGTAGCGTTTCATATTTGAGGTTTGTGTGAGCAGGGCTTTTTTTGGTCTATAGGTTCGTCCTATAGGCTTTTTTATTTAAATGATATAATAAAATCATAACGAATTCATACCACGAAAATTGCGTGAGTGCTTACAGGTTCGCCCTGTAGGCTTTTTTTAATGCAAATCTAAAAGCGGAACAGATAGAAAGTTAACTGGTAAACAAAATACAATCAAAATAAGGCTTTTCAAGGTTATATGACACCCCTTAAAAATCTTAAAAAATGGCGCGTGATACAAGAAAACACCTTGTGGTGGCTCTCCTTGATACGAGATAGGGGGCGGGGGTCATTTAAACACTTGGATAACATAATTATGCCCCAATCACTTAAAACGTTATACAGGGCGTTTTAGGGGCTAATAATGACGTGCTAGAAAAATCAAAAAGGGAAAATTGCGCACAGAAGAGGGCGGCGTTGTTATATCCGAACAATACAGTGCCCCGATAAAAAAACAAGGGGTCATTTCCGAATAATAAACAAGGTAAGCGCGTGTTTCTCGGACTTCCCTCGGTGTTCGTTTCACTATCCAAGCAAACAGAAAAAGCCTACTGATAATCAGTAAGCTTCCTCTTGTCTGTGTTAACGCTTGATACTATGATAACAGACTTTGCTTTAATCTTCTTTGTTTAGACTTGTATTGTAATATTCTAAGCCTTGATACTCATCATCAATATCTACAGACTTGAATAAGTCAATCGCTTCATCATCTAACATATCAAGCGTTCCAATTGCTGTTTCACTATCTGCGTTCAATGGTTCATCACTTAACAAACGTTCTGCATAATCTAACAACTCACTCTCATATAACGCAACCTTGTTAATCAATTCCTCAAACGTTGCTTGTTCCTTTAGTTGTTCTGTTCGTTTATCGATATACTCATGAATAGTATCATCATAAGCAATCTCACGCGCTACCTTGTCGCTGTCCTCAATCGGCTTTGGTTGATAATGTAATTCATCATCTTCTAACATCATTGAGAAGCTTTCCAAACAATTGAAAACACTAAAAGCGATTGCTTCAAATTCTTCTTTTTTCTCTTCAGGAAGATAGCTCTTATAGTCTTTGGTCTGTAATAGCTCGGATAGCTCACAAGTTTCTTCTACCCATGCTTTGAGTTCTGCTAGTGTCATTGGTGCTGTTGATTTGTTTGTGTTAGTCATATTATTCTACCCCCTCATATGTAACCATGATATTATCACCATAAGCCTGTACACTGCTTACTTTCTTATCAGCCATGTACTCGTTTACTCTGTTTTCTAATTCCTCATTAGTTTCTAGTCTAGTCCTTGGTATGCCATTGTAACGCCCGTCGGGTAGCACCCCATGTCTGAATAATTTAATTTTCATATCTATTCTCCTTTTCTCAAAGATAATTTGTAAATTTCCAAAGCCACTGATTCAGAAAAGCCGTAATCGACTTGTAACTCTTTGATTTTTGCCACAGTCGATTCCTTGCCCCCCATTTTGTAAATCTCCAAAGCAACCTCCCCAGAAAGAGTATATCCGTCTTTAATCTGTTTCACTTCGTGTGCAATTGTATCTATTTTCATTTCGTTTGTTTTTATCCTTTCTGTTTTATAACGTGTTACTAATTCGCCAAATAGCGCTCCCAACGCTTTCTAAGCCGTCTTGAACCCTTTTAGCATTCTCACTCTGACGGTCTAAGTGTTCAGTATCTTTGTAACTGTCGTAAAGTGTCGCTGATAGCTTACAGATTTCTATGGCGGTTTGTTCATCAAGTTTGTATCTTTCCTTGATTGTCAGAACTGTATCAACTAGCATGTACACAAAAGCCATGCTATTGTTATAAGTCATTTCCATATCTTGTTTTTCCATTTTCTTAATTTACCTTTCTAATTTTTCTTTTTTTTAATAAAAATGGGCTGGAGTAGTTTTGGTTAGGTTTTTAGCTAACCAGCCAAATCCCTTATGTATCAAGGGTTTGAGGGGTTGGGTTATGGGTTAGTTTTACTTTTTAGGTCTCTCTATATATAGTATAGGTATATCTATTTTTATATTATATACTTACTATTTAAAAACTAACCTACTAACCTATATACTGATAAAGTCAATAATACCAAGGGTTTTAAAGGGTTAGTAAATGGGTTAGTAGTAAAAATCTTTAATAACCCAAACCATGAAAAACGTTGCTATTATCGCTTTTCTGTTTCAAAAAACACCTAACCTAACTATTTTTTAATCAATCCAATGCCCCAAACACCTTTAACAAATCTATCACGGTGAAAACCGTGAGGGTCTAGAATATCGTAAAATTCTTGGGCTACTGTGCCATTCTTTGCTTTGTATTCATCGCCTGTGTTCCTTTCTAGTTCTGTGATAACTGCCTTACTGAATTGTCCTAGCTTTGGTTTATCTATGCCCATGTCCTCGGCAAACTCTTTAAGTTTGTTCCGTGCGATAAACATTGGTACGTGGTTGACCTCATGCCATTTATTGGGGATATAAAAATTCTCTACCCAAACTTTAATATAGTCGTTGCTATTCTTGTATTCCGTTAGCATTTCTTTTACGGCTTTTGGTTCTACGAATTTGTCAAAATCGGCCATATTTAAAATTTCAAACAGTATCCATTCCAACAGTGCTTTATCTTTGATAAATTCATCTTTGATTTCGGGACGTTCTACCTCACCATTAAAATCAGCCTCAAATGGGATAATACATAAACGTCTGTACCAGCCATTAGTTTTATTTCTAGCATTAGGGAGGTCATTCCCCGAAAAGATACACAAAAGCTTAAAACGTGCCTCAATTGGTTGTTTACCCTTTTTGTTAACCTGTACAGGGTCACCGCTGACAACACTCATAAGGTCGGATACTTCATCAAGATACTTGTTAGATATGTCATCACCAATATTACACACTTTCCCCTCAAGCGCCCCTAAATAGAACTCTTTTCCAAATTGGTCGGGTTTTAGATTACTTATATTCTCCCTGCCTATTAAGTTTTCTAGTAAGGCTTGAAAAGTTCCTTTTCCGTTGTTACCGTCACCAACAAGTAACACCATTTTTTTCCGTGTTCGGTTTGGATTGATAGCCTCATTCATCACTTGCCATAAGAGTGTTACAAGCTCTTTATCACCGCAAGCCAATGTGGCTAGCCACTTATCAAAATCAAACCAACCGCCTAAAATTGGCTTCTTGGCAAATGGATTGTAAGAAGTCTTAACCTTACTTGTAATAATGAATTTAGGGTTAAACTTCTCTAATTGCTTTGTTTTGATATTATACACGCCGTTAGCAACTGGAATATAGCGATAGTCGCTTAATGGTGGCTGTATTTTGGTTTCTGTACGGATATAAGCTATTAATTCATTAAAAAATTTATTTGAGGTCAATCGGTTATCATACTTCAACAACAATTTTCTAAAAACATCATCACTGGAAACATAGTAACCTAAGTCTAAATGGTAAACATACAACTTACTAACGTCACTAATTGCGCCCTCTCCAATAAAAGTAAAGTGACAATGTTTTTCCAGTACTTTAGCAACTGTAGATACATTGGGTTGTGGTATAACTGTACGCTCGTTTTTTTGCCCCTCGTTAACAATATAGGCGTTTTCTTTTCGCCACGCGCTTCCCAGCTGATACAATAAATTATATAGCTCTTCCATAGTTTTAGGTGGCTCTATCTCTTGTGTTTCTGCCTGCTCTTTCTGTAACGTCTGTAAATCTATGCCTTGGTTAATATCTGGCACTTTTTCATCAAGCTGATTTAAAAAGTCGCTCATTCATTTCCCCCTTAAAAAAATTATTTAATGTATTCAAAAAAATAACATTCAATTTAGTGTTTTTAGTTAAGCTAGCATATAACTGTGTTATTTGCTCGTATGAATAGCCATTTAGATAAAATAACTTAACAAAGGCTATCATATCTTCTTTGCTGGATAGTCCGTAAGCTATCCAATCAAACACAAGCCCCATAATAGGCAATGGGCTTCCTGCTCTCCGTCTGTTCAGGTATTCATGTTCCAACTCGTCTAACACGTCCGCTAGCTTGTCTTGTACGCTAGCTATTTTATAATCTCTGGCAACCTGCCAACCGTCCTCCAAATATCTTTCTAGGTAGTCTGTGGCGGTTACAGTTACTGTTATACCTTTATAGCTAAATGGCACGATATAAAAGCCTATGGGCTGGTAGTAGGTCATAATAACATGATTGTCTTTAGCTAGGGTACGTGTTGGGTTGTCCTTTAGAAAGTTAAATAAAGGCAAAACCTGCTTATTAATTTGTAAGTTAATGAATTGATACATTAGTTTTCTACTCCTAAAAATAATAAAACGTCATCAATTTTGTAGAATACGGTGCGCGTGCCTTCGATTGGTGGCGTGTATCGTTTTAGCCCAGCTTCTTCCCAACGCTTCACCGTGCCATACTTGATATTTAATTCTGTTTGTAACTCGTCTTGTGTGATTAGTCCTAATAGTCGTGGCTTCGGTTTAAAATACGACTGTAGAAAGTCTTGTATTAGCTTTAATATGCCACGTTTGAGACTGTTTTCGCTCTCTCTACTCAAACTAAACATACTTATACCCCCTCTAACAGTTCCTTGATAAGTTGCTTATATTCTTCTGGTTCAGCATTCATTAGAACATTTAAGCGTTTTTGTTCGTCTTGTAACTGATTGTAGAAAGATTTAGCGCCGTCCAATAATTCAGCTTTATCTTCTGGGATAAAATAGCCACGATTAAAACCATGTCTAACACCAACAATAGGAATACCGTATTTTGTAATTAGTTGATTGATAATCTTCTGTACCGTTCTTTCCTCTAGTTTTAAAGTTAGGGCTATTTCTGCCCCTGTAGTCGGGTTTTCTGCCCCTGTTTTGATAAGACTTAGCACGCGCTTATAATTCACTGGTAACGGTGATAATGTCATTACTTATCCTCGCTTTCTTTGCTGACTAGAATAATCTGCCCTCTATCTAGCTTAGCAATCTGATTTTTAACCCATGCAATCCTATCTTCTCGCTGTTCCAAGTGCTTAAATTCTTCCAATTCGGCAAATGTTACACATTCATTGATAAGGTCAGCTATTTTATTTAATTCTTTATCTGTCATTGTCTGCCCCCAATCCTACAATTAAACTCTCTAAACCTTTCTTGATAAAGTAAAGGCTAGTCAGCGCGTGGTGTTTGTCACCTTGCATAATTGCATTATCTGCTAGGTCAATCATGTTATAAATACAGTCTTTTTCTTGCTCGTACATTCCGTATACCTCCTTAATTGTAATAACGTCCCTGTGATTGAATATAAGCCCCGTATCGCTCTTTGACGTGGTCTGTGTATGTTTCCTTGATTTCTTGTTTATCGTCCTCTACGGGCTTGATTTTGGCTATTTCAATGCCAATTAAGATAAGTAAAGCCATAATAACTAACTGTGCCCAAATTGGTAAATTAATTTCTTGGTAAATCATGCTTTGACCTCTTCTTCCTTGCCTCTTGCTGGTAAATTGTTAACTGCTCTATAGACAATATCGGTTGTAATTTCATAACCTAGGGTGTTCCAAGCTTGCTCGAAGGTTTCTGCAAAACCTTTATAAATGTTGTTGTATGTAATCATTACATTAGCAACAATCCCCCAAGCCGTTGCTTGGTCGTACATTGCTTTAAAAAATTCCTCTGCTCTTTTTTTGGTTTCGTCTCGTTTTTTAAAAATCGCTTTTTGTTCGTCTGTATAATGATCTAAACTAAATGGATTTGCTTTATTTTCTACACCTTTAAATTTCATATTTGTTTTTCCTTGTCGCTTTTTAATACTGTTTTCTTATACCTATTTTGCTTTTTACTATACATTTCAATTGTTTTGTAGTTTTATCTGTAGTTTTAAGAGTTCCCGCTCTACGTATGGACACAATAGTCTAACTTTGATAAAATTAAACTATATAAACTTTGCTAAAACCCTTTTAATAATAGCTTGCCTGCTTTATTAATTTTGTTTTAGTTTTATTTCCTAAAAGGCTTGTGAGTTTGGGGACTGCTAAGCCTTTTTTTGTGGGCTCATTTCTAATGACCCCATTTTTTATACTCTCACGCGCTAAAAAGCGTGGTTCTTGCTCGCTACCATAAATATTTAGCTGATGACCGTTAAAATAGTTTGCTGTGGTTTCTCTTCATGGTTTGCCTGCCTTTCGGTTAGTTATTTTTTGACTATCCGTTTTAAACGGATATCAAGATAAAAAAATAATATCACTATAGTTGACGTTAAACAGTTTTTCAATTTTCTTGATATCTTTTACATTTGGAAAACGTCTACCTTGTTCCCAGAATGAAAGAGTCGTTACTGATATGTTTAACTTTTCAGCAACTTCTTTCTGGGTCATGTTGGCGTTAATTCGTAACGCTTTTAAAGTCATTTTCATTTGTATACCTCCCAAAATTATTTATCCGTTTTAACCGGATAAATATATCATATCCGTTTAAAACAGATATGTCAATAGTTTTTTTAATATTTTTTTGATTTTTATACGGTTTAATAGTACAATAGTTTCAAAGGAGGTATTTAATATGTCACTTGAAAACAAACAAATAATGGCTAACAATATCAAAAGACTGTTGGAACAACGTGGTTTAAACGGTCGCCAATTAGCTTTAACACTTGGCTTTAAATACACAACCGTTAATGATTGGTTAAATGCTAAATCATATCCGCGAATTGATAAAATTGAAAAAATGGCTAACTTTTTCAATGTTGAAAAATCTGACTTAGTAGAAAAGCCTGAAAAATTAGAAGACTATGCTGAGCGTTATTTCGATAAACAAATATCAAAACTAAAAAAAGAAAAAGCTTTTATTTTTTCTAACAATAACGGTCAAATAGAAGCATATAAGAGACACATTAAATTAATAGCAAAAGAAGGAACAGGAACGCTCAGAGATGGTCAATTTAAAAAGATTGATAAAACGATAATAGAAAAAGATATTGATGATTATGTAGAAGCGTTAAAAAATAACCCTGAAGATGATTTTAGTATGTTGCTTCTCTTATCTAATGATATAAATGGTGTTTTAAATTGGTTTGATTTGCTATACGGTCATAATCCGATAGAAGGTATAGGTAGTAACACAACTTTTGAAAACCCTAACCTGTCGCCTGAGTATTATGACTTGATTCATAATGACCTTCTTAACTTATCTGTAAAAATAAACAATCTCATAGAAGAATTGAAACCCTAACCCACGCGCCAATATTTGCCAACAATCCTATATAAGTCCCAACGTTAGCAAAAGTTAGCAAAATCTCAAAGATAGGTTTTTCTAGGTTTTCACCGTATATTTACAACCGTACTTGAAAGTACACTTGTTACTGAATAAGTAGCGTTTTATTTCAATATTTCGCTATTTCTATATTAAGGATTTGTAGTTAATTGCTCATATTTTCAACTATTCCGAATGTTGCAACGTTGCAACATTTGATTTACTACCATGCTATTTTCCACTATTTTCCACTATTTTCCACCAAAATCTATAATAATAGGATTGTAGTATTTTGTAGTACTCATACGCTCACAAATGCAACTATAACAATGGTTACCGCTGTTTTAGGGACTTGCAAAAATCATGTTTTTTTCATATATGGAAAAAACTAAATTCGATTATATATAGTTTTTACACTCTCATTTTCCAACAATTCATATAAACCTAAAACCTTTTTAATAATGGCTTGCCTGCTGTAGAAAGGTTTATCATGAACATCAAAGAAGTTATAAAAAAAGACGGTACTAAAGTGTACCGCTCAAATGTTTATCTTGGAGTAGATAGCATTACAGGAAAGAAAGTTAAAACGACTGTAACAGGGCGAACAAAAAAAGAGGTTAAAACAAAAGCCCAGCAAGCCCAAAGCAATTTCAAAACTAACGGGTCAACCGTGTTCAAAAAAGTAGAAGTTACCACATACAAGGAACTTACTGATTTGTGGTTAGAAAATTATCAAATGACGGTTAAACCTCAAACATTCGTAAACACGCGCCAATTTTTGAAAAACCATATTTTACCTGTGTTTGGTGATATGCAACTGGATAAGATACATATAGCACACATACAAAGCTGGGTAAACAAGCTGGCTTTCAAGATTGTTAATTATGGGGTGGCTGCCTCAATCAACAAACGTATATTACAGTATGGAGTTAGTATGCAATTGATACCGTTCAACCCTGCGCGTGAGGTTATTCTACCTAGACCACAAAAGGCAGGCGCTAACCGTATCAAATTTATAGATAAGGAAGATTTGAAAACATTCCTAGACTACATGGAACGACTAGCACCAACCGCCTACAACTATTACTATGATAGTGTACTGTATAAGCTGTTACTTGCTACTGGTTGCCGATATGGGGAGGCGGTAGCTCTTGAATGGTCTGATATTGATTTTGATAATGCCACTATCAACATTACCAAGACTTACAATCGAATTGTAAAACAGGTTGGTACACCTAAAAGCAAAGCAGGTATTAGAATTATCAGCATAGATAATAAAACTATTCTCATGCTCAAACAGTACAGGAACAGACAACGTCAAGCGTTTATGGAGATTGGTGCGCCTGCTCCTGCCTTGGTATTCTCTACAACGGTATCACAATACCCAAACAGTGACGCTAGAACCAAGTCACTTAGACACCGTTGCAAGGAAGCAGGTATACCACAATTTACGTTTCACGCTTTCAGACACACACACGCTAGTTTATTGCTTAATGCTGGTATCAGTTATAAAGAATTGCAACACCGTCTAGGACATGCAACGTTAGCCATGACTATGGATACTTATAGCCATTTATCAAAAGAGAAAGAAAAAGAGGCGGTGTTATATTATGAAAAAGCTCTCCAAAATTTGTAAAAGTCCACAAAAAGGGGAGTAAATTCAAAACAATAGACCTAAAAACACCTCTCAAACGTTGATATTATAGGGTTTTGAATAACAAATAAGAAAAAATACTTCGTATTGACTTACTAATTTTAAAATCATTAACAGATGCTTCAAGCATCTGTTTTTTTATGCCATCAAAAAAAGAGAGGAACTTCCTCTCTTTTTTAACTATTACGACGACTTACTACATTAAACAAATTCACCAAAAGGAAAATTGCCACAAAGATAATTGTAATCGTCGCACTTGCTGGTGTTTCCCAATAATACGATGTGATAATGCCAGTTACCATTCCAATAAAACCAACTAAAACACCAATGAAAATCACTGATCTAAAGTTTTTCCCAAGTCTCATAGCAATACTTGCTGGTAAAACCATAATCGTTGACACCAGAAGAGCTCCTGCTGCCGGAATCGTCAAAGCTATTGCAATCCCAGTCACAATATTGAACAACAATGACATCAAACGAACTGGCAAGCCATCAACAAAAGCTGTTTCCTCATCAAATGTTAGAACATACATCGGTCTGATGAACAACAGAGTCAAAATCAAGACAATAACCGCAATGACAAACAAAGCAATGACCTGTCCCATGTTAATCGTCACAATCGAACCGAATAAATACTGTTCCAAATTCACACTACCAGTATTCTCTGACTTACTCGTCACAATCAAGGCAACCGCTAAACCAAGCGACATCAGAATTGCCGTAGAAATTTCAATATAGTGCTTATAAACCGTCTGCAAATATTCTAAAACAACCGCAGCAATAGTTACCACAATAACCGTAGACCACGTTGTTGATTTGCCAAGTAGAATACCAAGAGCAACACCAGCCAAAGAAACGTGACTAAGTGTATCACTCATCAAACTCTGATGACGTAGGATTAGGAAAATTCCCAAAATCGGAGCAAAAATACTAATCGCAACCACTGCCATAATGGCACGTTGCATAAAATCATATGAAAAAATCTCAGTCAGCATTCTTAGCTCCTTTCTTTGTTAAAGCATGAAGATCGAAGCAATGCCAAGGTGTCTTTTGACTACGAACCAAGTGAATGTTACGATCAGCATAACGTTTCACCTCATCTGGATCATGCGTAATCATCAGAACAGATTTTCCATGTGTATGTGCACTGTGATGCATCAATTCGTAAAATCTTTCAGTTGTTCCAGCATCCATACCAGTTGTTGGTTCATCTAAAATAAAAATATCAGGATCTGAAGCAAAAATACGCGCAATCACAATACGTTGTTTTTGACCTCCAGATAAGCTACCAATGCGCTTATTACGATTTTCCCACATACCAACAGATTCTAGACTAACCTTAACATGTTCTTCGTCGTGCTTTGTCAAACGACGAAACCAACCATTTCTAGGGTATCGACCAGAACGGACGAATTCATGAACCGTTGACGGAAAACCAGCATTAAAACTAGCAATCTGCTGTGGCAAATAGGCAATCCGAAGTTTCTTGCCATCTTTATTTGTTTTAGAGATTGTCACTTGACCACTCTTTGGTGTTAAAATTCCTAACGTTGCCTTAACCAAAGTCGATTTAGCAGCTCCATTTTCACCAGTTAAAGTAACAAACTCACCACTATCTAAATGGTAATTAATCCCTTCCAAGACAGGTTCACTGTCATATTGGAAAGATAAATCTTCTACTGTAATATATCTCATTTACACCCTTCTAGCTCATCTGAAAAAGCAGTCAAAAATCTTGAAATAACAGACTGTTCTTCATCTGAAAAATCATCAATCATTTTTTTATACACTGACAATGTTGCATGATGGTGGTGAGTATGTTCATCTGCAACAGGTTTAGCAAGCTCAGTCAATTCAAAATAAGTCACACGGGCATCATCCTTATTTTTCACAGGAGCAAGCATTCCCTCTTTGACCAAACACTTAATAGCTTTCGTAACAGCTGCTTGGCTAATATTCAAACGTTTTGCCAAGGCTGAATTAGTCAAGCGTTCTTGCGACAAGAGCATCAGAATATGTTCTTGTGTATTGGTTAATTCGACACCACTTTGACAAGCACCAAATAATAACTCGTGCTGATTTTCGGCTTTTAATAAAATTTCATTTACTAGACAATCAATTTGTTTTTCTAGCTGCATTATCAACACCCCTCTCACTTCATTAACCAGTTAATTATATCAAAAAGAAAAAGAAGAATCAATTACCTGATTCCCTTTCTTCACAATATCCGTACTTTGTAAACTTCTTTACAGAAGCCTCGCATACTATTAACCAAACGATCTGCTTTTTTCTCTGAGCGACACAAACCAAAAACCGTTGGACCACTTCCTGTCATTAAAGCAGCATCAGCCCCACACTTCATCACACGGTCTTTTATTTTTTGGATAAATGGCTTGCGCTTAATCGTAATATCCTCTAAAGAATTCCCCATATGAGCAATAATCTGTTCATAATCATTAGCCAAAACAGCTTCCTTTAAAGAATCAATATCAACACGAGAAATTGTCTCACAATCAATCTCAGGAAAAACCGTGCGCGTTGAAACACCAAAATCAGGCTTAACCAAAACAACCCAAGCAGACAAAGACGTATTTAAACACTCAACAATTTCACCTTTACCAGAAATGCAGGCACAACCAGCTCCCAAACAATAAGGCACATCACTCCCCACTTGAAAGCCAATCTCAATCATTTCTTCTTTAGATAACTTAAGTTGCCATAACTTATTTAAAGCCCTGATAGTGGCAGCAGCATCAGTTGACCCGCCACCCAAACCAGCACAGATAGGGATAGTTTTCTCCAGTTCAATCTTAACACCAGACTTGATGCCATATCTATCCTTAATGAGCTGAGCTGCCTTAAAAACATCATTTTTAGCATTTAAAGGCATCTTGTGATTATTAGACTCAACAATAATATCTGAACCAGAAATCTCAGATACTGTGATATAGTCATTCAAATCAACACTAACCATAACCATTGATAAATCATGATAACCATCAGGCCTTTTCCCAACAATATCCAAGCCTAAATTAATCTTAGCAGGTGCCTTTTCAATAATAACCATTAAACATTCCTTTTAAAATATTACATCTATTATAACAAATATTCTGAAAAGAACACACCATAATAGTCTCCTTCTATGAAAAACATCATATTTTCAGGAAAACTATTTTTAAAATACTATATTTTCAAATTGATACACAAAAAAAGCAACTCAATGAGTTGCTCTCCGTCTACCGCTTTTAAACTCCGCCAGTAGGACTCGAACCTACGACATCATGATTAACAGTCATGCGCTACTACCAACTGAGCTATGGCG
>JGI24709J26583_10003173_pt1 | contig 13104 bp, 7 predicted proteins | sample BioPla2DNA1_FD_26583 | JGI IMG/M metagenome (IMG submission 26583) | reverse complement strand
CGGCAGCGGAACCAAGCCCTTTAAGCAGGGAAGAAATAATGGAAACCTACTTTGAAAATGTAAGAAAATTCGGTATTGCTATTGAAAAATCTCCATTTACCATTGAAACCGATGCCATGTATACCGGAAACGATATTTCTTTAATAAGTTTATTTCCGGGCACCTTTTCAGCAACAATACATGCTGATAAAGAATTATCAGACAAAGACATGATTAAGTTTTGGTGTTTCTTGTCTGTGTTTAAGCACCCAGGCGATAGAACAATAACCAAAGAACAAATACAAGAAGAAGGCACACAGCTTATAGAACAGATGAAAGGTTCATCTATAGATAATATGCTTGTTCTTTCCGATAATTATTACTACTACGAATCAACTGAAGATAAACCTGAAATATGGATTAAGTTTTTTGTTGAATAAAGGCTTGTGCGTATAGGCGTGGATTAATTGTTTTGTGTATAGTTAGGCTTTTTAGATATGCATAAAAAGTGATTTTCAAAAGTGTTTTGCTTTAGCGGTGGGTTTCCCAGCGCTTTTGTTATTATTATAGGTTATTACGATATTGAGGAAAGCTTTAAACTATTTGAGGCTTTGTGGTACAATATAGCTAGCTTGGTATTAGAATATGGAAGGAGTGATTGTGTTAAGATGAAGTGAGCAAAAAAATCATGCTTAAGTTAATGCACACGGAAAGGAACATTATGATGACAAAAGTAGACTAAAATAATAAAATGTTGAACTTTTTGTCTTGTTTTTTAAACAAATAGTTGACTTTTTACAACAACGGAGGGTATAATACTATTGATAGAGCCCTCCATGCCTCTACATCGGTAACGATGAACGCCCAAATCGGAGGGACTTTTATTTGCAAAACAATAATGTAAAACCATTAAAACAACCCTTAAACTATATTGAACAAATCAAAATGCTGCAAGAAAAGCATAATTTGATTGTTGACGATGAGGTTATTGCTATTGAAGCGCTGAAGCAGCTAAATTATTATAGACTTTGTGCTTATGGACTAACTTTTTTAGACCCCAGCGACAAAGAGAAATATATATACGGAACTAGCTTTTCTGATTTGACTCAACTATATCAGTTTGATTTCGCTTTCAGGCATCTTCTTTTGTCGGTTCTTGAAGCGTTTGAAATTAATTTGCGTTCAAAGATATCATATCACTTAGCAATAACTTATGGCTCGGAAGGAATCAACGATAAAAACAACTTCAAATCAATATATAACAAAAGAAATGAACTTGTTTACGATGTTTTTATTTCAAATCTTCAAGTGGCTATTGAGCGAGGGAAAAAGAAGCCTTTTGTTGCACATCACTTAAAAAAATACGGTGGTAAATTTCCTGTTTGGGCATCCATTGAACTATTTTCGTTTGGAATGCTTTCAACTCTTTTTGGTATTATGATGGATAAAGACCAAAAGGCAATAGCAATAGAGTTTGGAATTAAAAGTGCCGGACTATTAAATGGTTGGGTTCGTGCCTTTCTTGATTTAAGAAACCGATGTGCACATAATGAGCGTATTTATAATATGCCGCTTTCGCAGCCAATATCGCTTTTAAATAAAGACAAAAAATATATTACCACCAAAACAAACAAGGTTTTTCCTGTGGTTTTAGCTTTGAAAAGAGTTACCCAAAATAAAAGTTTGTGGACATGGTTTTGTTTTGAGCTAAAACGTCTGTTTGATGTATACCCCGTTGTAGAATTGAAATATATAGGATTTCCTTATGATTGGGAAACTATTCTATAAGAATTGACAAACTAATAAACCTGATTTTTTTTATAATACTCACCCCCCTTCCACCCACCAAAACCCCAACATATAAAATAATAAAAATCTTCACACAAAAGCCACATTGCTGCCCTTTTGTTGACAAACAGGCGAGGTATACTCATATCGTACTCAAGAAAGGAGTGACGAATTATGAAGAAACTAACTAAACTATTTCTCGTAGGAATCCTTGCAATCACAATGGTGATGGGGCAAGGCACGGCAGCAATGGCGCAAGAGCAGAGCGGTTACTTAGCCCTCGTAGAAGAGGAAATGACGGCTCAATACCTTTATAAGGAGCTTAGCAAAATTTATCCCGAAGTGCAGCTATTTTCAAACTTGGCAGAATCTGAGGGCAGGCACGCAGAAGCGCTTATGAGGTCGCTTTCAAGGCTTAATGTATCTACAGATGGCGCAAAAGCGCAGGATATAGAAATCCCCGCCACTTTGGAAGAGGCGCTTGCGTTCGCCCTAGCGTTTGAAAAAGAAGACATTGAAATGCTTGAAAAACTGCTCGAAACTGTAGAAGACAGCAGGCTTGAAAGGGCGCTTAACAACCTGCTTAATGGCTCTAACCGGCACTACAACACAATCAAAAAAGCCATTGAAGATGGCGTAGACAACTTAAGCTGCGATGGAGATGGCGAAAGGAAATACAAAAACCGAGACAATAACCAAGCAGGCAACCGTAACGAAGCGCGCAATGCAAAAGGTGGCGGCAGAGGTACAGGCAGGGGCAATGACAACAACTCCGGCGGCGGCAGGGATAGACTACACAAAAACTCAAACCGCAACTAAAATTAAATTACCTCTAGGGCAAGGCTTTCAAGCCTTGCTCTTTTGGTGTAAACTTATGCTATGGGGGTGTATATGAGCAGGATACTAATAGCAGATGATAATAAAGACATAGTAGATATACTCAAGCGCTTTGCGGCAAAGGAAAATTTGCAAGTAGATGTTGCCTATAACGGGGAAGAAGCGCTGGAGCTGTTCTATAAAAACAACTATGATTTAATACTCCTTGATATTATGATGCCAAAAAAAGACGGCTACGAAGTGTGCAAAAGCATAAGGCGCAAATCCATGGTTCCAATTATTATGATTACCGCCAAGGGCGAGGATTATGAAAAGATAATGGGGCTTGATTTAGGCGCAGATGACTATATAGTAAAGCCTTTTTCAGTAGCCGAAGTTATGGCAAGGATTAGGGCGATATTAAGGCGCATAGAAAAAAAGCCTAACCAGAACACAAGCCTTACATTTAACAATATGAAGCTAGATTTAGCCAGCTACACCTGCGAAATAGAGGGGCAAAATGTAGAACTTACAAAGAAAGAGTTTGAAATACTATGGACGCTTGCCTCAAACGAAAACAAGGTATTCACAAGGGAAAACCTTTTGGATTCCCTATGGGGCTACGATTATTATGGCGACTCAAGAACCGTGGATACCCATATAAAGCGGCTTAGGGCAAAGCTTTCTGAACATTCTAATTTAGATACCGCAATAAAAACAATAAGGGGCGTAGGCTATAAATTTGATGGGAGCGGCACTTGAATAATAAAATAACAAGAAAGTTAATACTGTATTTTTTATTAATAGTTGTAAGCAACTCGCTAATTACCGGCGGTATTTTGGTTTTTCTGGGGCAGAAAACCTATGTGGACACATACAAGGCGGATTTATTAAGAAGGGCGGAAAATATCGCACACGGCATATCCAACAATATGGATATATTTTCAGGCGGAGAATATGGCACAGCGGGGCAAGCTAGGAAAGGCTTAGGTAAAAACGCCAGGGAAATGAGAATATCCCCCAAATACATTAATTGGATGGACGAGGTATTAGACGGCAATATTTGGCTTATATATAAGACGGATAAAGTCTTCCAAAGGGCAACCGCCGACATACGCCTATCGTATGAGGATTTATCCCCCCATGAAAAACTGGCGATAGACGAAGCATTTGAAGGAAAAGCCCTTACAACCGAAAGCTTTGATAATATATTTGAACAAGGCACGCTGTCCGCCGTGGCTCCGCTTAAAGACAAAGACGATAACATATACGGCGCAATATTAATACACGAAAACATATCCATAGCTAAGGGCTTTATAAATTCGGCGATGTATATAATTATAATATCCGTGCTTGTTGGTATGCTAATAGCATTTGTGCTTGTGCTATTTTTCGCCCGCAGGTTTATAAGCCCCATAAACAGCATAGACATAGCAGTAAAACATATGATAGACGGAGATTATACCGCCAAAACCGATGTTTTTCAGGATGATGAAATAGGCAAGCTTGCACAAAATATAGACGAACTCGCATTAAGGCTTGAAAAAAGCCGAATAGAGAGCGAAAACCTTGACAATATGCGTAATAATTTTATATCAAACATATCCCATGAGCTTAAAACGCCTGTTACAGTAATGAAAAGCTCACTTGAGGCCTTGGTATCAGGCGTAATTAATGATTATGAAATAGAAGACTACCATAATTTACTATATAAAGAAATATCCGTACTAGAAAGGTTAGTTGCAGACCTTATGGAGCTAAACTCACTCAAAAACCTAAGCTTCCCCATGAATTTTAATGAGGAAGACCTTATATCCATACTTAAAGATGCCGCCCGCAGCCAAAGAATACTGGCGCAAGATAAGGGCATAGTTTTGCAAATAAACACGGAACATGCATACCATATGATAAACTGCGATTATACTAGGCTAAGGCAGATGTTTATTACTGTAATAAACAACGCTATAAAGTATTCAAGCCCCAATGAAAAAGTAATAATTAAGGAATACACAGACGGCAGCAGTATAAAAATACAGATAGTAAATAAGGGCAAAGGCATAGATACAAAGGATATGGAGCATATATTCACCTCGTTTTACAGGGGCGATGATACCCCGGAAAAGGGCTTCGGTCTTGGGCTTGCCATAGCCAAAGAAATAGCAAATAGGCATGGTATAACTATAAATGTAGCAAGCGGTGAAAGCGGGGAAACCGTTTTTGAGTTTGTTATATAGTGGGGTACGCATTTTGAAATTTTGGTATACACATTATTATTCAGTTGTTCGCAAATTCCGAACAACTGCTTTGTGTGCTAATAGCCATAATTTATACCGCTGTAAGCCAAAACTTTTGTTATAATTGCATATTCAAATCTTTTTGAGTATAATATTAATAGACCTCACTAAAGTATGTACGCTACTTGTATAAAGTTTTAGGTGTTAAGCTTATCTCTTAAATTTTGTGTAAGTCTTTCGAGTTCATCTATACGAGCGAGAATCTCAAGTCTTCTGGACTGTTCATTTGTCATACAACATTCGTATTCGTTAGATATTAAGCGTACATTATAAAGGTGAGGTCTTTCTTTTTAATTATATTAAGCCGCTTGGGTTTGCAAGCGGCTTTGGTGTATGCAATAATATCATTTGACTGTTTCTACTGAAAACTTAAAGTGGCTATTTAATTCAAATTTATAATAGACTCATCTCCGCATATGTTCCTTATCTTTAGTCTAAGCGGTTTATTTGTGGATTTTATTGTTCCGTCCCAAAACTCTTTAGTTTCGTTTCCGTTTACAGTAATAAAACCCTTCTTGTCGATAATTATATCACTGTCGGAATGCCACTTTCCGCTGTCAGATGTGCAGTCCAGCGATAGGTATTCTATACATTCTAAGCCCGTATCGCTAATCTGAATAGGGATAAACTTCTTCCTTCCGGTGGCTTGTAATTGAGATTTCGCATTATAAGCCTCTATTTTGCCCAGTACCCTATCGCTTATAAAGCTATCTATATTTACAGTATACCCGGGTATTAAAGTGCTACTATCTTCTTTTACAGTCCATTTTACCTCATCATTTATAACTACATCGGAAAGTACGGTTTTTAAATCCCTAAGTTCAATTTCTATAAGTGTTGGATTTTCTTCCCTAATAAAGCGCTTAATTTCCGCTTCATCGGTTATATCTATATAATAAACAACCGCTTTTTGTGTATTGCCGGGTAAGTCCGGTAAATGCACATGCACTATTTCATTTATGGCAGGCAGGTCAAGTATTTTACTTGAGCTATCCATAAGGTTAGGCACATATACAGGTATAGTGCCGTGGCGGGTATCAGTAAATGAACCAGCCCAAAAACCGCTTATAGTTGCGTCCTTTTTAAGCCCCGGTATTAAAGAATACAGCTTATCCATAGTTTGAACAGGGTTTCTAAACAGGGACACGCCGTCCTGTATTTCATATACAGAAAATGTGGCTCCGTCTTTATAAAGTCTGTCACGCATAGTTTGAATGCTGTTTATACCTATATCACATGTGATAAACCTGCGGTTAAGCTTTGCTGCTACCGCTGCAGTAACTCCGCTGCCCCCAAAAAAATCACATACAAGCATATTTTCATTTGATGAGGCTTTTATAATGCGTTCAAGTAGAGCCTCGGTTTTTTGCGTAGCGTATCCTACATCTTCTTTAGGTGTAGTACCTAGTCCGGGAACATCATCCCAAATATTGTCAATAGCACGTTCAGCAACATAATAATTGCCTCGATTTTCCAAGTAATATTTTATGCCAATGGTTCCTTTAGTTGTACTAAAAGTTTCATTTTTATAGTCTAAAACCAATTCTCCACCCTTAGTAACATATATTCTGTTTTCTTTCTCAAATTCAATTATTTTTTGAAATCCATACGAGCCCGGATCTGAGGTTCTAAAATATCCATATTCGTCCTTGTAATAGTCCTTCTCTGCCTCCTCAGGACTTATAAGAACCTCTCTTCGTTCAACATTCCATACACATTCATTTCTATCTAGATTCTTGGCATATATCATCAAATATTGTGAACTATAAGGATAATAAAACGCATTTACCTTAGCACCTCTTGCAACTTGACTTCTCCATGTTATTGTGTTTAACCAATTATCCTCACCAAATATTTCATCCAGTAATACTTTTACATAAAAACCCATACTATGGTCTAGGTGTACCCATATAATAGCATTTTCACTCATAATAGACTTAATAGCCATAAGATTTTCAAACATCCAATTTAGATAGCGCTCTTTATCCCATATATCGCCATACATTTTTTCTTCAAAGCTTCTAAACTCGTCCGACATGTTTACTTCTTCGCCTACATCGGCTAGTTCTTTTTCCGCTTTATCAATAGATAGTGCCACTTTGGGATTGCGGCGTATATATACCTGCTTTGCATAGTCGGCTCCGCTGGCAAAAGGCGGGTCTATATACACTAAATCCGCTTCTATATTATGCTCTTTCATATATGCACAGGTGGAGAGGCACTCCCCCCTTATAACCATATTATCGTTGCTATCGCTCCCTACCTGCTCGGTTTTTTGTATTTCATAATAAGGCATTCCACGCCTTAAATTTTCGTAAACCTCGTCATCACCATTATAGCGCAGAGTTCTTTTGAAATTATTTAGCAGTGCCTGCCCCTCAACGGGCTGCGGATAATAAGGCACATATTTTTTAGGCATTAGTTCTCCTCCACAAAAAATGTATTTATCGTATCAGTTAAGCTTGATAATTGCTCCTCATCGGATATGCTGTCCTCAAGGTAAAGATAGTCAAAGCGTTTATATTTATAGCGTTCGTTGTTTTCTTTACAGAAAATCTCCTCCATAAAGGATTTTTTCTTTTGGAAAACAGGGTCATTCGCATATATTTTACCCTTGGTTTCAACTATAAGCGCTTTGTATATAGACTTTCCGGACTTATCTCTACTTATAATTAAAAAGTCCGGAGTATAAGAACCTATATACTGATAAGCTCCTTTTTTCTTATAGCAGCGTATTTTTAGCTCTGTAAGTTCATCATCTCCGTTGTAGTATATCTCAAGTTTTTTATCGCTGAAAACTTCAAGTGCAAGTACCTTTTCTAAAAACCTAATTTCAAAGTTGCTATCCATTTTGTAGGGCAGGTAATGATAGGTAGAATCCACATAGCTGGGCACGGTGTTTTTATCAATTAGCTGTTGCGCCAAATCTGAATGACCCATTTGTTCCAACTGCTTTGCAAGCTTTTTATCATCATCTGTTAAAGTAAGTTCGCCTTTATCATGCAGGATAATATTTTCGCAAAGCTTCTGCCCCGGAATATACTTTTCGGCATGACTGGTATCTACCTGCGGAGTAAAGCGAGCAATATCTAGCAAGGCTACGCTGCCCTTGATAAACTCTTCTTTTCTATTTAATGTGCGCTTAGGTATAAAACTTTTTCTTATAGCAGATAGAAGGTATTTATAGTTATAATTTGAGGATAGATAGCGTACATCATCTTGAATAAAGGTGATTGTATCGTAAAGCTTTTTTAGTTGCTCCTCATACGGCGCAAGGGTGTTAAGCCTAATGGCGGAAAAACTGCTGCGCAGTATATCGCTAATGAAGGCATTATATGAGAGCGGTCGCTCCCCACGCTCCTTTTCTAAAACAGCAACATCTGTGCGCCTACCTTCTAAATCCTGCGTCCATGTAAGTACATCTTCACTTTTAGACTTTTCGACTGAAGAAGCAAGAGAGCTTTCTACATCTAGCGTTCCTTCGTTTACAATAGCGCTGTATTGCACAATAAGCTGATAATAGCTAATTTCAGGTAATTTAAGGTGAGGTATACGGTTATACCTCTTTAAGCTTACCATATCGGAAGCCCTGCCCTTTTGGAACTCTACAAGGTTTGTCTTATGCTGCTTTTCAAGCTGTGCATTTAAGGTTTGCGCATTGCCATCATTTAAAACTATTAGAGCAGTTTCAATATTATTTCTTTCAACTTGGCGCAGACATCTACACGAGGTTTGAAGCACCATGTTTTTAGGAGAATCTCCCGTCTGCGACAGTATAACCCCTGTTAGGGAGCGGCAATCCCAGCCTTCTTTACCTATCTGTACGAGCAGTATTATCCGAACCTTGGAGAAAGGCTGGTCTAAAGCTGCAAATAAAGCGTCATTCTCAACGGATAGACTGTACCCTTTAACACTGCGATAATATTTTAATATTGCGGTATCGGGGTTTAAGCCATATTCAATAGCTATTTTTTCTACCAGTGGATATACTTCTTCTTCTAAGGTTTTTATTCGTCCGCAGTAAATAGCTATCTTCGCCGTAGTGCCGTTATCATATACCGTGTCTAAATATGTGTCTAGAAATCTGCGAAGCCCATCTTCTATTATGTTCAAACGGTTGCGGTCTGTAGAAACCTTTACTTTTGGTACTTTTAAGAAATTGCCTATCCCTTGAGTGAGCGGGTAATAGTAGACAACATTTGTTATCTCCTGCATGGCGATTTTTAAGTTATCGCTTACGGTAAACTGTTCTTTTTTGGATAGAAAAGGCGTTCCGGTAAAGCTTATAACTGAATGAAAGTTTTCTGCCTTTGCCCAGTTGTTTATAACGGCTCTAAGCTTTATTTCATCTGTTGCAGCGTGATGGACTTCGTCTACAAAAACACTAAAATTAGCTATTTTACCTAGCAGGTTGCGCAGTTCGTTAGCCTGTCTATCCCTTTCATCTTCGCTGCCGTCAAACATGCCGGTTTGTAAATCTTTAACCGTGATACGGTCTAGTATTACTTTTTCTGCATTTGTAACGACTACTAAACCGAAAAGCCTGTCAAATGGTTGATGTAAAGCAATTTTCTGTACATTTGGATTGCGTACACGGTTTGAACGCTTGGCGCTGCTTTGCTCGTCTAATACTTCAAATTTTAGCAGTTTTTTAAGTTCGGAAGCAGCAGGTTCAGGTATAACCCAGCTGGGGTCAAACTCCTGTATGGTGCGCAGGCTTGGAACAACAGAGGATTTTAATCCGGAAGGCGCAAGTATTATAAAGTTATGAGCAAAAGCCTTGTTGTTAGGCTCATTACGGGCAAAATACAAGTCCAGATAAATAAAAGCTGCCATAAGATAGGTTTTTCCTGCGCCCATAGGGAGCGAGAACAGATAATCCGTATAGCTTATATCGTAAAAATATTCCTTCCAAAATTGCGAAGCGTTTATTTTATCAGGGTTTTTCTGTATGGCATTTAGGGTTTTTTCAGATAAGGGTTTACCGTCAACCTCTTTTGATGCAAATTCATACAGCATGGCAAGCGCAGGGTCTTTATATAGTTTTTCTTTAACACTTCTAGATAGCGGTAATTCCGGAATATCAACTGAGCAAAACACAGCCTCGGAGAATAGCTCCCATAGAGGATGCGCCCTATGTTTTATCTTTAGGAATAGATATGTTTTTATCGCTTCAATTTGAGCGTCGCGTAACTTGCTGCGCTCAAGCATATAGCTGACAAGCCCCTTAATCTGACAGCTTTCAGAATTAAGCCATTCGTCCCTTTTCTTCTCAATAATTTGAAATATCAAATAAATTTACTTTCTGCATACAACTGCTATTGCACATTAGATTTTGTTTTTTTACTTATGCTATATAAAATTTGAACATTATAAGCAAAAATCGATATTTTACACAAACATATAGCTACTGTATGCCGACAAGTACTCCCTCCCATCACTACATTCGGTGTTATTCTACCACGGAATGTGTTTATTACCAAGAATTGGTTAGTAAAATCATGTTGTACATTACCTTATAAATGCTAAATTTTGTGCAAAGTTTCAATTGTTCACTAATTCCGAACAACTACTTTATACGGCAATAGCCACTATTTATATCGCTATAAAATATGTACCTTTATTTGGCTTTCTGTTACAATGCTATTGGTCTGTTACTTACAGCACTACTTAAGATTAAGGTGAAACAATATGCTTATAAAATACGCTAAAAAATATGTAAAATACATAGTGGGGCAGCTGTTCTTCGCAAGCACATGGGTGTTTGCGCAGCTTTGGATTCCCCGCTTAATGGTGGATATAGTAGATAAGGGCATAATGCTTAAGGACATGAGCGCAATTGTTGAAAAAGGTCTGCTCATGCTGCTGGCAACTATATTTAACATTGTGTCGCTTTTGATATCCCTGTTTTTTCTTACAAGGGTAACAGCAGGTATATCAAGGGATTTAAGGGCGGATTTGTTCCAAAAAATTATAGACTGGTCTAAGGAAACAAGGGCGTGTTTTTCAAATTCCACACTGATTACAAGAACTGTAAACGATGTAAAGCAGGTTTCAAGTTTGATAGACCTGTCCTTAAGGAAGGTTTTTACCCTAACAATTACAGTAATAGGCGCGCTTATAGTGTCGTTTTCTCTGGACGCGAAACTCGCCTCAATTATACTTATAATAATACCCGCGATATTCCTTTTGGGGCTGTTCCTTACAACAAGGGCGCTCCCCCAGTACGCCCGCATACGCCTTTCCATAGATAGAATTAACCAGCTTTTTAGGGAAAACATTAGAGGAATTAGGGTTATAAGGGCGTTTAACAAAGCGGATTACGAAGTAAAGGAATTTGAAAAAGCAACGCAAGAAGCTTACGAGGCGAATGTAAAATCGGAATCTACTATGATGTTATTAAGCCCTCTAATACTGCTTTGCACAAATATATTAATATTAGTTATACTGTTTTTAGGCGGCGGCAGGGCGGAAATAGGCACTATTAAGCTTGGAGTGCTTATTGGCTTAATAGAATACGCCACTATAAGCCTAAGCAACATACAGCAGTTCGCCTCTATTATCACTATTATTCCAAGGTCTAAGGTTTCTATAGATAGAATTGAAGAGGTTTTATCCACAGAAGAAATATTAACAATAAAAGAAGATAGCACAATACCGTGCGATGGCGGAATAAACTTTAAGGATATAGATTTTTACTATCCCGGCTCCAGAAGGGCTACCCTAAGAAACCTAAATTTTCATTTAGCTAAGGGAGATACTAAGGCAATTATAGGCTCAACGGGAAGCGGAAAATCCACCATTCTAAGGCTACTGCTGCGGGATTACGATGCCTATCATGGGCGAATATGTATAAACGGCAGAAACATTCAAACCCTTCCAAGGGAAGAGATAAGCAAGGCTATAACATATATCCCCCAGACAAGCTTTCTGTTTTCGGGCAGCATAAGGGAAAACATTCAAACAGGAAAGAAAGACGCTACAGATGAAGAAATCTGGCAAGTGCTTGATATGGTACAGATGGGGGATTTTTTCAGGGAATCTGCTGAGGGGCTAGATACCCACATTGCACAAAACGCTGTAAATTTTTCGGGCGGACAAAAGCAGAGAATTTCTATCGCCCGCGGACTTATAAGGGAATCGAATTTCTATATTTTTGATGATTGCTTTTCCGCGCTGGATTATTCTACAGAGAAGAAAATCCGCGGCGCAATTAAAGAAAAGCTTAAAAGTTGCGGGGTGCTTATTGTTGCCCAGCGCATTGCAACCGTTAGAGAGGCGGACGAAATATTAGTCCTTGAAAGAGGAGAAATTGTAGACAGGGGCAGCCATGATGAGCTTGCAGAAAAATCCGCGATATATAAAGAAATCCTTGCTTCACAGCAAAAGTCCCAAGAGGGGGAAATTGTATGAGTACAGAACCTATTAACAACAAAGACAAACAGCAAGACGGATTGCCTAATGTTTCAAGAGGCGTTGGCGGCGCGGGGCGTGTTTCGGGTCTGCTTACATCCGGCAGCACGAAGGACGCAAAGGGAACCCTGTTTAGGCTGTTAAAAAACCTAGGCAAATTTAAGTGGCTTTTTATGGCTGCGCTTATATTAACCTTGTCCGCTTCCGTTATTCAAATATTAATACCAAGGAATATAGGGCGTATAATAAATATATTTACCCAGCTTTTAACCAGCAATATCGCCTTAGATTGNGAAGTATTAGGCAAAATAGGCTTAACACTTGTTATTTTGTATGTATTTAACTTTTTATCTAACTATATTTCAAGCATATTAATGGTAAGGGTATCGCAGAGTGTAATAAAATCTCTACGAAATCAAATGCAGGTAAAATTAAATGCCCTTACGCTTAAATATTTTGACAGCTCATCCGCGGGAGATATGGTATCGCTCCTCAGCAATGATTTAGACAATGTTGCAAACACACTGCAGAGCGGGCTTACAAGCTCACTCTCCGCTATTGTACTGCTTGTGGGCGTTGTAATAATGATGTTAATAATAAACCCAATACTCGCCTTCCTATCTATGGTGGTTATACCTGTATCCTATTATATGGTGAAATACCTAATTAAAAAAGCAAAGCCTATATTTCAGAAAAACGCGAATTTAACCGGTGTTTTCAACGGCAAAATTGAAGAAGCCTATATGGGAGAGGATATTGTAAAGCACTATAGCATTGGGGAGGATTTAAAAACGGAGCTCTCTTCCCTTAACCA
>JGI24709J26583_10003172_pt1 | contig 13112 bp, 10 predicted proteins | sample BioPla2DNA1_FD_26583 | JGI IMG/M metagenome (IMG submission 26583) | reverse complement strand
CTTAACTTAATAGCGGAAAAACTTTAATAGTCCAGCTCCTCGCCTGATATGCTCTTCCATAGCTTGCGTATAACATTCTGGTTTGTTACGCCGTAATTTGGGGATACGCGCTTTGTTTCTTCCATATCCCTTAGAAAATGTACGCATAGATGACCGTCAAATCCGTTATCCGGTATAGAGCCTGAAAGATGCGGTCTATTGTGCATGGCTGCAACCGTCCAAGTGCCATTTGGAAGTTTTACATATACGCCGTTGGCGTTCCAGCTGGGAGGTCCGAATGCGCGGTTCATAAGCTGCGTATCGGAAAGTGTAAGCGGCTCGGAATCCGCGTGTTCGCCAAGGGAATATGTCCTTAGTTTAAAGCTTATACCGCTTCCTGGGTGATATACGGTTAGCGTCTGCCTTGTTCCAAGCGAGGGTTTTATATCCTTATACCAATGCAGAAGCTTTACGCTGCTGGTTGATGGTTTATCTCCCCTTCCGGCACTCTCCGAAAGCCCGCTGTATGAGGCATCATAAGGTCTGGCATCATCCGAATATAGCAGCCTTTGCATTGCTGGGTTTGCAGAGCCTGTCGCATTTAAGCCGTTTATTATCTGGAAGTTTGTAACCGCCTGATGGGTTTTAATATCGAAAGAATCGCTTGTGTTAACATTATAGCCAAGCTCTTTTAGCCTTCTATTTAACGCGCCTATGGCTTCGCTTTTTTGGTCTAGTTTAAGCGTAGTATAGCTAATGGGAGCTTCCCCCGCCTTTTGGGCTGCAGCGCTATATAGCGCGGACTTTGTATTAGCGCCCGCTATGCCATCTATAACAAGACCGTTTATTCTCTGAAATTCCATTACTGCGTTTTTTGTTCCATCATCATATATGCCGCTTGCTATTAAGCTGTAGCCAAGCTCAAGCAGCCTTGCCTGTAGTATTTTTACATCATCGCCCTTATCCCCGGGGCGGGAAATAGTGCTTATATCAAGCGTATCCGGGTTTTGTATAGAGTTTGTAGGCTGCTCTGTTGCTATATCCTGCTTATTAATTTCAGGCGCTATTGTTGGTGTATTTATATTACTATTGCTAAAATTTAAAAACTCAGTCATAACATAGCCTATAATGCCGTTGTAGTTTACCCTGCACCAAGTATTTTCTTTAGATAATACGCTTAATAGCGTACCGTTTGGTATTGTGGATATTCTCCCCCGCTTCTTAGGCTCTGGTCTTAAATTTAAGCTGCCCCTATTTGGAGTATCAACCTTTGCTATGCTTGTTACAATTTGAGGGCTTAAAGTGCTTTCCGCCTGTGGAGCAGGAGTATATACGGGTTCTGCAGGCTTTTCTGTAGATATATTTACTTTTTCGCTTGCCTCAGGCACTGCTGTTACAATAGAAGCCCTTGGAGCATTATTAGAGAAAAGACTGTCAAAGCTTTCCTGTCCTGCTATGCCGTCTTGCCTTAACCCCGCCTGCTTTTGAAAGTCCTTAAGCGCATTATAGGTTTTCCTGCCGAACACGGCATCAGCTCTGCCTGCGTCATAGCCGAGTTCATTTAACCTTTGCTGGAGCAATCTTACATTGTTAGATTCATCGCCCATGCGGTATTTTCCAAGACCTACATATGGAGCGGAACTATATGTACTTGATGTATACTCCGTGTTTGGTGCTGCATTTTGTGAATTATTTACATTTGAAGATGTATTCGAATTAACCGGTTTACTTATTGCACTACCCGTTGATATAAACCTAGTATCGTACTGTGGAGCTAGTGAATACAGCCTAGACAGTGTCTGATTGCCCGCAAGCCCATCTGCGGTAAGCTTATTTGCCCTCTGAAACGAAAGTACTGCCTGCTGTGTTTGCGGTCCGTACTTACCATCAACAGATATAGGGAAGTTAAGGAAATAAAGAGCGGATTGCATATTCTTTATATCCACACCCTCGTTCCCCGGTCTTAAAGTTGAATAGCGAAAGGCATAAACTTCTGGCAACAATATTATAAAGCAAAGCGTTATTATCAAAAGAGCCTTTAGGGGCTTATTATTATACATAACATCCTCCTTCTATCCATGTGGGAGAATTATATCACATTATATCCTTTTTGTAAAGCTTTTATTAATTTTCTGTAATATTTAGTTTTTCAGCTAGAACTATAAACTGCTCTGTACTAAGTTCCTCAGCCCTTGCATTTGGTTTTATATTAAGGGAAACTAGGGTTTCAGCAAGCAATTTTTTATCTGCTATGCTACCTAAATTATTTACAAGCGTTTTCCTCCTCATAGAAAATGCCATGTTAAAAAAGCGCATTATATTATTAAGCTCGCTATAAGACACAAGCGGCTCATGGCGCATAGAAAAATGCAAAAATACGCTATCAACACTCGGCGGGGGGGTAAATTTATCCCTTGTAACTAAAATTTTTTGTACGCTTTCGCTCCTTATAGAAGCAATCAGGGATATAGGTCCCCTCTGCTTGCTGCCTTCCCATGCGCACAGCCTTTCGCCCGCTTCTTTTTGCACCATTACGCTTATAGATTTTATGGGCATAGACAGTAAAAAAAGCCTTTCCATTATTTCAGTTGTCAAATAATAAGGCAGGTTTGCTACTACTTGTAAAGGCTTTTCATTTTCAAGCAATTCATATAGGTTAAGCTTTAATATATCTTCGTGTAAAACATGCACATTATTATATTCTTCAAGCGCTATGTTAAGATAGGGCAGCATATCCTCATCTGTTTCAACCACTATTAGCTTACTACAAAGCGAAGCTAGAAGCTTACTTAAATCCCCCATGCCTCCGCCTATTTCAAGCACAGTAGCGCTTGAATCAACTTGAGATATTTTTACTATGCTATTTAGCGTGGGTTCATGTTTTAAAAAATGCTGACCCAGCGTTTTTTTTGCCCTAAGCTTTTTCAAAGCGCCCTTATATCAGCTATTATTTTTGCTGGGTCTTGGCTATTAAAAAGCGCAGTACCCATTACCAGACGGTTTGCGCCATGCTGCACCGCCATTTTTGCGTTTTCTGCATTAATACCGCCATCAACCGATAGCGTGCCGGTGTAGCCCATATCGCGAAGCTGTCGCAGTTTTAAAAGGCAATCAGGCATCATTTTCTGCCCGCCAAAGCCGGGCTCTACGCTCATAATAAGTATAAGCTCTACATCATTTATATACTTTTCTATTTCGCTTACCTTGGTTTTAGGCTTTATGGATATACCCGCCTTTGCGCCAAGTGAATGTATCTCCCCTATAATGCGTGGGATATTCTCATTTATTTCGGCGTGTATGGTTAGTTCGTCCGCGCCGGATGTTATAAATGCCTTTACATAATTTGCAGGATTATCCATCATTAAATGTACATCTAAAATACAGCTTGGAAAGCCTTTTCTTATCGCCTTAACCATAGCGGGTCCATAGCTTAAATTAGGCACCAGATGCGCATCCATAATATCTATATGGAGTACATCAGCGCCAGCTGAAACTATTTTCTGTATATCCCTGCCTATATTAAGCGGATCCGCTGCCAACATCGATGGTGCTATATTAATCATATTCCCTCCCGATTTACTAATTATATCTATTTTGCCACATATGGCGCACTTCCGCCAGTAATAAGCGGTAGCGCTCCACTCTGTCTAAATTAAGCTCATCTCTTTCTAGCGCCATGGACACAGCACATTCAGGCTCGGTATCGTGGTAACAGGGCGAAAACTTGCATTGCCCTAAATATTTATTAAACTCAGGGTATAGCAGCGCTAACTCATGGGGTTCTATGCCTTCAGGCACATTTAATAGGCTAAAGCCGGGGGTATCAAAAAGCATAACTTCGTCCCTTATAAAAAGCTGCGTATGTCTTGTAGTCTGCTTACCGCGCATGGTTTTACGACTTAGCTCCCCTGTTTCAAGCTCTATACCAAGAAGTTTTGATAACAGAGTGCTTTTACCCACACCGGACTGCCCTGCAAAGCAGCTTACAAATGATTTAAGCTCTTTTTTAAGCTCATCTATGCCTTCTCCAGTAATTGCAGATACGTACAATATAGGTATGCCCGTTTTTGAGTACATGTTTTTAGCGCTTTCAAGCGCAGTCCTTCCAAGGTCAATCTTATTTATTATTAGCACGGGTGATATTTCCTGCAAAAAAGCATTTAGGAGTATTTTATCCACCAAAAGCCAATCTGGCTGTGGGTATTCCGCAACAACTATTCCCAGTTTTTCTATGTTCGCAACAGGCGGGCGGGTTAGGGTATTCTTCCTTGGGAGTATTTCATCTATCCAGCCATGCTGCTCGCTTTCGCCCGGGGTATAGTGTACCCTATCGCCCACCAGCGGTGTAATACCTTGGTACCTAAATTTATTGCCGGCTCTTAAAATATATTCTTCGCCGTTTTCATTTTGAACGGTAAATATACCGCCTCTACCCTCTACTATGCGCGCAATCATCAGTCGTCCGTTCTCTTTTCCTCAGATACATATACCGCAATTACAACTTCAAGCGTGGCATCGGCGGGCATTACAACGCTTCCCGCCTCCGGTAGCTGATCTGCTATTCTGTTGAACTGTGCGCTATCCTTAACGGGAACCTGTGTAACTTTTATTTTACTTAGCGGAAGACCTGCATTTTGAAACCTCTGCACACCCTCTTCGCTGTATAGACCCGTTACATCAGGCAGAGTAACCTTACCGCCCGATACCTTAACCTGCACCACTCCGCCAGATGACAGCACATTGCCCGATTGCGGCGTTTGACTTAACACCGTTCCCATAGCGCTTGAGTCAAGCACTCTTTCAGAAACCAACAGGTTAAGCCCAAGCCCATCAGTGATTTTTTTAGCCTCTTCTTCACTCTTACCAAGCAAATTAGGCACAGGTTTTTCAAGCGGTCCTGTACTTACGGTTAGTAAAAATGTATCGTTTTTTTGCATTGGATAGCCAAAATCGTGGGACTGAAGTATTACAGTACCCGCAGGCTGAGAGCTACTCTGCCTTACAATTTCAGGCTTAAGCCAAGCATTTATCACCATGCGTTTTGCGTCTTCCTCAGTTTCGCCTATAACATATGGTGCTTGGGTTTTGTTTGTAACATGGTTGAATATTGATATAGAACCGAACAGCAGCGCAAACAACACAATAAGCGTTGCAAAAAGGGTGATAAACTTCCTTCTTACCGTTAATCTGCTTACGCGGTTTTTAGACTTTTCCCTGTTTTTTGTAAATACAGGGGTATCCTTGGAAGGATCCCTCTCGGGAAATTTTAGCGCCTTATTTATTGCCTGCGCCATGGATAGCGCGGAATCATACCTGTCATTCGGATCCTTGGATAGCGCTTTTTGCACCACAGCCTCTATTGCAGGGGATACATCGGGAGCTAGTGCTCTTATAGGCTGAGGCGGCTGATTAATATGCTTTAGCGCAATTGCAACGGGAGTGTCGCCCTCAAAAGGCAGTCTTCCGGTTAAGAGTTCATAGAACACTATACCTGTCGCATATATATCGCTTGAAAAAGTAGCTGTTTCACCCCTCGCTTGCTCGGGAGAAAAATAATGCACGCTTCCCATGACGGTATCGTCATTCGCATGGGTAAGCTCGGTTTGGCTTCCTACCATGCGAGCTATACCAAAATCCGACACCTTTATATAACCGTTTCTATCCACAAGAATATTCTGCGGCTTAATATCTCTATGTACTATACCGGCATCATGCGCATGTTGCAGCGCAGATAGTATTCGTATTATTATCTGCGCGGCAAGGTTTTCCTGTATCCTCCCACGTTCTTTTATTATATCTTTAAGGGTTTTACCGTGTACATATTCAATAACGATGTAGAGCCCGTTTTCATCATCGCCTACATCAAGAAGATTTACTATATTATGATGGCTCATGCGGCTTACAGCCTTTGCCTCGCGCTTGAAAAAGGTAACGAACTCGGCGTTTTCGTGATATTCCGGTTTTAGGAACTTTATGGCGACATCGTGGTTGGTATTCCTATCCTTAGCCCTATATACTATCGCCATTCCACCCTCGCCTACTTGTTCAAGGATTTCATAGCGTTCACCTAAAATTATACCTATCATAGCGCCGCCCCCAATATAAGTAGGGTAATATTATCCCTGCCGCCCCTATCAAGCGCTAATTTTATAAGCCTATCCGCCGCCTCATCTGAGGGGTATTTTAGCAGGGTTTCAAGCAGCTCCTTGGGCTTAACATACTCGGTCAGCCCATCTGAGCATAGTAGCCAAAGGTCATTATCGTCTTTATCAAAATTTGCTACATCCACTTTTATGTTTCTATCAGTACCTACGGCTCTGGTTATTACATTGCGGTAGGGATATTTTTCAGCCATCTCGGGGGTGAGTACACCGCTTTGCACAAGTTCCGCCACAAGCGAGTGATCGATAGACATCTGAAACAGCTTTTCATCTCTTAAAAGGTAACAGCGGCTATCGCCCACATGTCCAAGTAAAAATGAAGCCTTAGTTTCCCATAGCACTGTGAGCGTGGTACCCATACCCGCAAGGCTTCTAACACTAAGCTGTCTTTGATATATTTCTCTGTTTACATTTTGAAATGCGTACACAAGCAGCTCTTCCGAGGGAGTTTTACCCGAAAGCTCAGAAGCGATAATTTCAACCGCCATTTTGCTTGCTATATTCCCTGCCTGGTGCCCGCCCATACCGTCCGCAACGGCATATATAGGGTAGGAGCCGGAAAGCGCAAGGTAGGAATCCTGATTATTGTGCATTACCTTGCCAACATCAGTTCTTATAATAGCGTTCAAATTATCCCTCCCCCTTTATAAATTCATTCCTAAGCTGCCCACATGCGCCCTGTATATCCTCTCCCATAGTGCGGCGCATACTTACTGCAATATTTTTTTCGTTTAAATAATTAAAAAACTTATTCGCCGCAAACCTATCAGAACCCACATAGTCTGTTTCATCAACTGCATTTAGCGTAATTAGGTTCACATGGCACTGGAAACCCCTAAGTATTTGGCACAGCTCCTCTGCGTGTTCCTGCCCATCGTTCACTCCCTTTATAAGCGCATATTCAAAGCTTACACGCCTATGAGTTAAGCTTATATAATGCTTGCAGGCGCTTATAAGCTCCTTAATTGAATACCTTCTTGCAATAGGCATAAGACTTTGGCGGATATCGTCATTTGATGCATGGAGCGATACGGAAAGCGTAATTGCAAGCCTTTCATCAGCTAGGCTCCTAATTTTATCCGCAAGCCCGCAGGTTGAAAGTGTAATACGTCTTTGGCTTATATTTAAGCCCTCGCTTAAGCTTATAAGCCTTATAAACTTAAGCACATTGTTGTAATTGTCAAGGGGTTCGCCACTGCCCATCATAACTACATTTTGCACGGTTTTTTCTCTGTGCAAGCGGTTTACGCTTACAACTTGCCCCAGCATCTCCCCTGCGCTTAGATTGCGCTTTTTTCCGTTAAGTGTACTCGCGCAGAACCTGCAGCCCATATTACAGCCCACCTGCGTTGATATACATAGTGTATTCCCATGGCGGTAGGGCATAAGCACACCCTCTATACAGGAGCCGTCTACAAGCGAAAATAGGTATTTTTCGGTTCCGTCTTTTTTTGATACAAGCCTTTTAATTATTTGAACAGGCTGCTCATAAGCGTTTTCACTTAGAAACTCAATGAGATTGCTTGGGAGATTGTGCATTTCGCTAAAGCTAGCGCCTGATAGAAGCCAACCCATAAGCTGCTTTGCACGGTAGCTTTCAAAGCCGCAGCTCTTTAGCCACAGCCTTATTTCTTCTAAACCCATGCTGAGCAGCTCTATTTTATCAGACATTTTGTTTTCTTACCATAGGGGCTATGAAAAAGCCTTCCGCCATGCCGTCTTCACCTTGAAGGAGCTGAAGACCGAATTTACCCATTTTACTTTTTAAATGTTCAGGGTAGCTGTCAGGCAGAGTGTCCATAGTAAACTCCGGATGACGGCTTAGGAAGTTTTCCACCTGCATTGCGTTTTCCTCAGGGAAAATGCTGCATGTAGAGTATACTAGTCTGCCGCCGGGCTTTACATATGTACATACGCTATCCAGCATCTTGCCCTGTATATCTGTCATTTCTTTAAGGCTTTCCATATTAAAGCGGTACTTACTCTCAGGCTTCTGCGACATAACTCCGCTGCCGCTGCACGGGGCATCTACAAGTACGCCGTCCATAGTTAAATACATGTTTTCGCGTACTTCAAGGGCATCTCTTTTCATGGGTCGCACATTATATAGCCTTAGCCGCTTTGCGGCAGCACTTATGAGCTCCACCCTTTGAGGGTATATATCCCACGCCTGCACCCTGCCTGTAAGCTGCATTTGTTCTGCCATAAGCATGGTTTTACCGCCCGGGGCTGCGCAACAATCCAGTATATTCATACCTATGTCCGCCTGCATAGCAAGCGCTGCAAGTATGCTGCCCTCTCCCTGTATGCTGAATTGACCCGCCATATAATCCTCATCTAGGGAAATATCATCTGTTCCGCTTATGCGGTATACGCCTTTTATTATGCCTTCATCGTATTTCCAACCCTTGCGCTTTACAAGCTGTTCAAACTCAAGGTTAGTAAGGCTGGTAAGGTTGCGCCTTATTGTCATGGAATATTCGTTTTTGTATTTTAATAGTTTCTCGGTTCTTTCATCGCCATAATGCTTTATAAGAAGCCTTATCATATCCAAAGGCGCTGAATACATTATTGATAGATATTCTTCGTATGGCTCCTTATTAGGCTTGGGTATTTCTTTTTCCTTTCGTATTATGGACCTTAACACCGCATTTACAAGACCCGATAGCTCCTCAAAGCCCCTTGACTTAGCTAGATTAACCGCCTCATTTACTATGGCGTTTTCAGGCACCTTGTCCATATATAAAAGCTGCACAAGGCTAAGCCTTAGTATGTTTATTATACTTGCAGGGAGAGATGCGGAATCGCTCAAAAAATGGTTAAGTATAAAATCAAGATAATACAACTTTTCAAGCGCAGTATATACTATGCGGGTGCATAGGCGCTTGTCTTTATTATCAAGCCGCAAATCGTATAGTGCATCGGATAGAGTTAGCGAAGCATAGCCGCCTGAAATAAGCACCTTATCCAGCACCATAAGCGCTGCAGTCCTCGCCTTTGATGTAATATAGTCAGCATTTCCTTTTGAAAATCCGCCCGGCGCTCGCTTTTGAAAACCTTCTTTGCGAGTAAAATCCTTTGAATCCCTTTGTCGCCTATCTCCAAAAGGCTTACTTCTACGCCTTTCGCTGAATGGCTTATCACTTCGTCTATCGCCGAAAGATTTATCGCTGCGTTTGTCATTAAAAGGCTTATCGCCGCGCTTTCCGCCGAAAGAACCTTTGCCTTTTTTATCTCCATACACTTTACCACTCTCACCGGAGCCTGACTTGCCAAACCTGCCCGCGCTTCCGCTTTTTTTATACTGCCTATTGCTATTAAAGCTATTCTTACCGGGTTTATTCCTTATTTTTTCCTGCATATTACATTCCTTCATATATGGATTTCCCTTGAGGAAGAGTATTTCCTCTAAGGTATGCGTCAATATCCATTGCTCTTTTGCCTGGAGCCTGCAAGTTTTTAACGCTTACAGCGCCTTCTCCGGCTTTTATTATAAGCCCTTCTTTTGGAGAAGCCACAATTATTTTGCCGTTTTCTTCATTTCCCGAATAATCTATAGGTTCTGCGCTATGTATTTTAAGCGTTAATTTTTCGCCCTTTATATATGCCCCGGGCCAAGGGTTTAAACCACGCACTAGATTTACTATATGTTCTGCGGAAAGGGAAAAATCTATCTCCCCCATTTCTTTTTTAAGCATAGGATAGTATGAGCTTTCGCTTTCTACCTGCTTTGTTCTTGGGCAATCTCCATTAAAAAGTCTTTCAAGCGTTTCTATAAGAAGTTCAGCGCCAATTTTTCCAAGGCGGATTAGTAGTTCTCCCGCAGTTTCACCTGGCAATATGTCTGTTTCTCTTTGCAGCAATATATCTCCAGTATCTATGCCCTTATCAGTCATCATGGTAGTAACGCCGGTTTTGCTTTCCCCGTTTATTATGCACCAGTTTACAGGCGATGAGCCCCTGTATTTAGGCAGTAGAGAAGCGTGTACATTTACAGTGCCAAGCCTTGGTATCGACAGCACTTCCTCTGATAATATCTGTCCGAATGCTGCTGTAACACATATATCGGGCTTTAACTTTTTAAGCGCATCTACTCCCTCAGCTCTTCTTATCCTCGCAGGCTGGTATACCTCTATGCCTTTTTCAAGCGCATACTCTTTAACTTCGCTTAATATAAGCTTCTTACCTCTACCCTTTGGTCTATCAGGCTGGGTGAATACACCTACCACATTATAGCCCGCATCAACTAGCGCTTCTAGATTCTGCCTTGCATATTCGGGCGTACCCATGAAAACTATGCGCTTTTTCATTCGGCTTCCTCTTCTTCAAATACTTCGTATTCCATCTTGTCTACATATAGTACGCCATCAAGATGGTCCATCTCATGTTGTATGCAGCGCGCAAAAAGCCCTTCGGCTTCTATAATAAGCTCTTCCCCCAGCCTATCCTGCGCTTTTAATGTAAGCTTTTCGGGTCTTACAACATAGCCGCGTCTTCCGGGCACACTAAGGCAGCCCTCTACCATGCCTATTGTTTCATCGCTAAATGACACTATTTCGGGGTTTATTATCTCATAAAGACCTTCGCCTATATCTATAACTATGGCGCGGCGCCTTATACCTATCTGCGGCGCAGCAAGCCCTATTCCGTTTTCTTCATACATGGTTTCAGCCATATCTCGAAGCAGCAGGTTAAGCCTTTCACTGCCGAAGTTGTTTACCTTGCGGCATTTGCCTCTAAGTACATTATCTCCAATTTTCTTAATATTCTTTACCATCTGTCCTCCTATGCAAGCGTTGCAGGGTTTACTTCAAGTTGAACGCTGCAATCCCATTCCATTCTGCTAATTTCGCTTAAATAGGCGATTACTTCTTCGCCCATTTTATTATCCACCATTTTTATAAAAAGCTGGGAGCGGTGTTTGCCCATTATGCGCTTAATAGGCGCATCGTCCTCCCTAAAAAATAGTACAGACTTTTTCCATAAAGGCTTTTCCTTAAGCTTACTATCAAGGTGCCTAAACATTTCCCCGCTTACCTTGCGCGCGGTAATATTATCATCCGCCAGGCATAGTATGCGCGCTATTATCGTAAACGGCGGGTATAAATCCTTCCTGCGGCGGCTGAACTCTTGGTTAAAAAAGCTTCTAAAATCCTGCGTGGCGGCAGCCTTAATAGCGTAATGCTCCGGCTTATAGCTTTGTATTATTACTTCGCCCTCGCTATCGCCCCTGCCGGCTCTGCCTGCAAGCTGCGTTAATAGCTGAAATGTACGCTCAGCAGCTCTATAATCCGGTAGATTGAGTGATAAATCAGCAAGCACAGCGCCAACCAGAGTAACCTGCGGGAAATCCAACCCCTTAGCTATCATCTGCGTGCCTACCATTACCTGCGCGGCTCCTGACCTAAAAACCGAAAGCTGCTTTCTATGCCCGTCCTTGCCGCGGGTGGTATCGTTATCCAGCCTTACTGTGGTAACACCTGGGAATAGTTTTTTAAGCTCTTCCTCTAGCTTTTGCGTACCCACACCGCAAGTTTTAAGAAAAGTACTGCCGCAGCTTGGGCATTTTTCCGGCACCGGAGATATTCCCCCGCAATAATGGCAATGCATTTGTTTATCGCTTCGGTGGTAAGTTTGTGCCACATCGCACTGGGGGCACTGCAAGCGCTCCCCGCAGCTTCTGCATACCACACTTGGAGCATAGCCGCGCCTATTTACAAATAATATGGCTTGGTCGCCCTTTTTTATACACTCTTCAAGTTTTTGCAGTAATAAATTTGAAAATATACCTGTATTGCCAAGGCGCAGTTCCTCTCGCATATCAACTATATGTACCTTGGGCAGGGGTTTTGCATTTACCCTTTCTGGCATTTCAAGAAGCATATAATCCCCCCTGCCTGCCTTAGCAAAGGACAGTATAGATGGCGTTGCGCTTGCAAGCAGAAGCGTAGCACCCTCCCTTTTACAGCGGCTTAGGGCAACCTCCCTTGCGTCGTATGCGGGGCTGGATTCAGAGCTATAGCTCTGCTCATGCTCCTCATCCACTATTATTATACCAAGGTTTTGAAGCGGAGCAAACACTGCGCTCCTTGCACCTATTGCAACCTTTGCATCACCAAGGCGCAGCCTGCGCCACTCATCATAGCGCTCTCCTGCTGATAGGCGGGAGTGCAGCACCGCAGCAACATCGCCAAAGCGGGATACAAACCAAGATACTATCTGCGGGGTTAGTATAATTTCCGGTACGAGTACTATTGCAGTCTTGCCAAGCTTTAACGCATGGCGAACTGCTCGTATATATACTTCCGTTTTTCCGCTGCCGGTTACCCCATGCAGCAAAAAAGAACCTTGCCCTTTATTTATTGCGGGTATAATTTCAGACAGCACTTCTTCCTGCCCGGGGGTAAGTATAGGGTCTTCAGTTTTTAATAATCCGGAAGGATACGGTTTTCTTAATACCTCTTTTTCAAAAATTTGAGCTATGCCTTGTTCCTCAAGCTTTTGAAGCGCAGGTAATGGGGAGCGCACCAGCAGCCTTAAGTTAGATAAACTATGTTCCTCTCCATCTGACATAAGGTCAATTAATAATTGCCTCTTTGGCGCGCGGGATTGGCTTTCCCTAGCTTTTTTTATATCATCGCCCGAAACTAGCAGCCTTGCGAACTTTTCATTTTTAACGCTTACGCGGCTTTTTCTAAGCTGCGCGGGCACCATAAGGCGAAGCGTAGCTGCCAGCGGGCAGTTAAATCTATCCGCCATTTCCCTAGCAAGCTGCATATTTGACGGCAGTATGGCAGGATAATCCTCAAGCGTTCTTATTATTGGTTTTATGCGCCCTAATTCTAATTCCACCTCATATTTGAGCGCAAGAACTATGCCCTCCACCTTCCTTGAGCCAAAGGGCACAATAACGCGCATACCCACAAGTACGCGCATGTTTTCAGGTATAGAATATGTAAAGGCGCGGTTCGT
>JGI24709J26583_10003167_pt1 | contig 13130 bp, 14 predicted proteins | sample BioPla2DNA1_FD_26583 | JGI IMG/M metagenome (IMG submission 26583) | reverse complement strand
CTTGATTGGGAGGAGCATGTCAGGATCGATCAGCGCTACTTCCGGCCGACCGAGGTCGAGAGTCTTATCGCGGGTGCCGGGAAGGCCAGGGAAAAACTCGACTGGAAGCCCAGTGTGACGTTCTCCGAACTGACTAGGATCATGGTTGACGCAGACCTCAGGGAAGCCGGACTCGATCCCATAGGTGAGGGGGACGAGATTCTTGCCCGGAGGTATCCAGACCGGTGGTGGGCAAGGGATTGAAGCGGCCGAAGATCTGTTTCTATGTCAGCGACTTTGGCTATGGTCATGCGGCCCGGGATATCGCTCTCGTCCGGGAGTTACAGGATTACGCGGAGGTCATTGTCAGGGCTGGTGCGCCCGCAGAGTTTATAGCTCGATCCCTCCCTGGTGTTGAGGTTATCCCGGGGTCAAACGACCCCGGGGTTGTGATGGACGGCGCCACTGTAGATACGGAGAGGACGCTTGTGGTGGTCGAGCGGTGGCTCGCCTCCTGGGATGCGTATGTAAGTACGGAGAAGGCTTTTCTTTCCGACTGCCGGGTTGATCTCATCCTTTCTGACATTGTCCCACAACCTTTTCTGGCTGCGGAGGAGCTCGGGATCCCGTCGCTTGGGATATCAAACTTCACCTGGCACGTCATCTACGTTCATCTCTTCGGAGAGACTGAGATGACCGACTGGATCTCCGAAGCCTACCGCGCTGCTGATGGAGCTCTCCTGCTCCCGCTCCATGAACCGATGGAGGTCTTTCGTGACCGGCAGAAAGTGGGGCTTGTGGTGCGGGCGGTGACCCGGGATCGATCGGAGATCCGGCGACTGTGCGGTCTCTCCGATGAGGGGTTGTTCGTGTATCTCGGCGGTGGTCAGTCCCTCGACCCCGGCGTTTTCCAGGGCATCAGGACTGCACTTTCCGGATGTACCCTCCTCGTCCCATCGTGGCTCGATCTCCCCGGCGCGATCCGGATCCCGGCCAGCGAGACCGAGACTCAGGACTGGATCGCCGCCTGTGACCTCATCATCTCAAAACCCGGCTACAGCACCATATCGGAGGCCATCCAGGCCGGCGTCCCGATGGCCCTCTTCCGGAGGGAGGGATTTTGCGAGGATGAGTATCTCATCAGGGGTGTCGAAGAGATGGGGATCGGGAGAGAGGTTCCAGCGTCGGGAGTCCTCGACGGTTCGTGGGTAAATGACCTGGAAGATTTAATCGCTCTTCGTAAACGGTTTGGGGAAATCGATGATGTTTTTAAGAGCGACGGTACAAAAGAATGTAGTAATATAGTCCGTGGGATGGTGTGATGTTTCGGGATGGAAAAACTGTCCTTGTCACGGGTGGTGCCGGGTTCCTCGGTTCATCTCTCGTGAGGACGCTTGAAAGGCACGGGTTTTCAAAGGCGAACATCCGGGTACCCCGGAGTCGCGACCTCGACCTACGGCGATGGGATGACTGCGTCGCCGCGGTCGAGGGGATCGATCTCGTCATCCACCTTGCGGCAAAGGTCGGCGGGATCGGCTATAATATGGCAAACCCGGGCTCCCTCTTCTACGACAACGCCATCATGGGGATCCAGTTGATGGAGGCTGCCCGGCAGGCCGGCGTCGAGAAGTTCGTCGCTGTCGGGACGATCTGCGCCTACCCGAAGTTCACGCCGGTCCCGTTCCGGGAGGAAGATCTCTGGAACGGGTATCCTGAGGAGACGAACGCGCCCTATGGTCTCGCAAAGAAGATGCTCCTCGTCCAGGCGCAGGCCTACCGGCAGCAGTACGGCTTTAACGCCGTTTATCTGTTGCCGGTGAACCTCTACGGACCGGGAGATAACTTCGATCCTGCAAGCTCTCACGTCATCCCGGCCCTGATCAGGAAGTTTGTCGAGGCGGTGGATGAAGGACGGGAGAGTGTCGAGGTCTGGGGGACCGGGGCAGCATCGCGGGAGTTCCTCTACGTCGACGACGCCGCGGAGGGGATCGTGCTCGCCGCTGAGCGATATGACAAACCTGAGCCGGTGAATCTCGGGGCCGGCTTTGAGATCACTATCCACGACCTTGCCAGCCTCCTCGCCGATCTCGTCGGGTTTACGGGAGAGATCGCCTGGGATGGTACTAAGCCCGACGGCCAGCCCCGGCGGTGTCTGGACGTCTCGCGCGCGGAGCGGGAGTTCGGGTTCCGGGCGAGGACAGGGTTTGAGGATGGGCTGAGGAAGACGGTTGAGTGGTACAGGGGCGAGCGGGTATGAAGATCTCTGTCATTGGGTGTGGGTATGTCGGCGCGGTCACGGGGGCGTGTTTTGCCGACATGGGTCATGAGGTTGTCCTTGTCGATGTCGATCCGGCAAAGATCCAGGCGATCGATGCAGGGCAGTCTCCAATATACGAACCTGGGCTTGATGATTTGATCCGGAAGAACCAGAACCGGATCAGCGCCACCACGAACCTCCTGGCAGCCGTTGGATCGACTGATATCACCTTCGTCGCGGTCGGGACACCCTCACAGGAAGACGGGGCGATCGATCTATCGTATGTGCTTACCGCGTGTGAGGAGATTGGGCAGGCTATCAGGGATAAGGAGACGTTCCATGTGGTCATCATCAAAAGCACAGTCTTTCCGGGGACGGCGAAGGAGATGGCCTGCCTGGCCCTGGAAGAGGCAGCCGGGAAGGTGGCCGGGAAAGACTTTGGCCTTGGCTCAAACCCCGAGTTCCTGCGGGAAGGAAGTGCGATCCGGGACTGCCTCTCCCCGGATCGTATCGTCATTGGGGCTGACGACCCCCGGACTGCCGGGATCCTTAGCGAACTTTATGCACCACTCGGGGCTACGGTGCTTGTAACTCCCATCACAACCGCTGAGATGGTTAAATATGCAAGTAATGCTGTTCTTGCGACGAAAATCAGCTTCGCGAACGAGATCGGAAACCTATGTAAACGGCTCGGCGTAGATTCGCGTGAGGTCTTTACGGCGGTAGGGATGGACAACCGGGTAAACCCGGCATTCTTTAGAACCGGGATCGGGTTTGGTGGATCCTGCTTCCCGAAGGACGTCAGGGCCCTCGTCGCCGGGGCGAGAGCGCACGGTGAAGACCTGAAGATCCTCAGGGCGGTCCTTGAGGTTAACGAGGAGCAGCCCAAAAAACTCCTCGCTCTCCTCCGGCAACATATTCCCGTTCTTCGGGGGAAGACGATCGGGGTTCTCGGGCTCGCATTCAAGCCTGATACCGATGATGTTCGGGAGAGCCGGGCCATCCCGGTTGTTGCGGATCTCCTCGCCGCAGGGGCCCTGGTGGTCGCTTACGACCCGGTGGCGATGGAGAATTTCAGCCGGATCTTCCCACAGATCACGTATGCCTCTACCCCGGGTGAGGTGCTTGGGACCGACGCCGTACTCATCCTCACCGAATGGCGAGAATTTGAGGAGCTTGACTATACCGGAAAGCTCGTGGTCGACGGGAGAAGAATTGAGAAAGCCAGGATGGGTTCAACTTATGAGGGGGTCTGCTGGTGATGGCCGTTAAGAAAGCCGTCATCCCGGCAGCAGGACTTGGCACCCGTTTTCTCCCGGTCACGAAATCGATGCCCAAGGAGATGCTCCCTATCATTGACGTGCCCGCTATTCATCATGTCGTCAAGGAAGCTTTAGATTCGGGGATCGACGATATTATCATCATCACCGGCAGGAGCAAGCGGGCCATCGAAGATTACTTTGATGATTCGCCTGAACTCGAGATGCATCTTGCGAAGAAGAACAATCTTGATCTTCTCGGCATGGTGCAGGAGATCTCATCTCTCGTCGATATTCATTACATCCGGCAGAAAGAGCCGCTGGGCCTCGGGGATGCAGTGCTCCGGGCGGAGAAACATGTTTGTGATGAACCGTTTGCGATCCTGCTCGGAGATGATATCATACGAAACGAGACCCCCTGCACCCGGCAGCTGATCGATACGTTCGATCGTTACCGCTGCTCAGTCGTCGCGGTCGAGGATGTGCCGGCGAAGAAGGTCAGCAGTTACGGGATCATCAAGGGCAGGGAGCTTGAGGATTCTCTCTTCCTGCTTGAGGATATCGTGGAGAAGCCGAAGATGGAGGAGGCGCCCTCGACCATGGGTGCGATCGGGCGCTATGTCTTCACTCCTGAGATATTCGATTGTTTGAAGAGGGTGACATGGGGTTCCGGGGGGGAGATCCAGTTGACGGACGGGATCCGCCTCCTGAAGGAGAGCCAGAATGTCTATGCCTGCACGTTTTCTGGTAAGCGGTACGATATCGGCGACCGGATGGGATACATTGAGGCGATAATCGATTTTGCCCTGGAGCATGATGATCTGCGGAAGGATGTGCTGGCGTATATGGGAAAGGTGATGATGTCGTTATGATAACCATAGGTTCTTTGTCATTGATATCCTGCGCCTCCGTCGGGCAGAGAGGTACTTTGAGGAGCATCCTTGTTTGAATAGGGGAATAACAATGAAACTGCGGAGCTGGGATTGTCGTTCCCGAAATAATCTTATATATATTATATATGGCTTGTATAAGGCGCTAAGAGCCGAAAATTGTGTTAATTTTAATATTTTTAAAGTCGTACTTAATTATATTTATTATGTGAAAGAATATTCAAAGTACATCGAAACAAACGCTAATCCTCACTTTTGTACTGATATTAGATTTATTTACCCCTGTTTAAATGACAATACTTTTTTAACCCCTCTAGAACCTACGTATTTCTTCCAAGATACTTGGGGGGCCAGAAAAATTTTTGGAGATAAACCCTTGCATCATTATGATATCGGTTCAAACGCAACTACTGTGGGCATTATTTCTCAGTTTGTACCTACAACCATGATCGATATACGTCCTATTGATCTCAAGATCCCTGGCCTTTGTTTTGTAAAAGGCTCAATACTTGAGATACCTTTTAGCGATAATAGTCTCAACAGCCTGTCATCTCTATGCGTCATAGAACATATAGGACTAGGTAGATACGGCGATCCAATCGATGCTTTTGGAAGCGAAAAAGCTGCAGAAGAACTTCAACGAGTTTTAGCTCCAGGAGGAAATTTGTACGTATCTATGCCGGTTGATTCGGAATGTAGAGTTTATTTCAACGCTCATAGGGCATTTACGCGAAAACGTATCCTTGAATTATTCTCACAGTTGATGCTTGTTGAAGAAAAGTACCACTACGATCGCGAGCTTTGTGAGCAATACGATCCGGGCAAGGGCTTCGGTACAGGACTCTTCCATTTTCAGAAGGTATCTTAAGGTGGTGTAGTCTATACATGATGATAGTAAAGCCAAACCAGTTTAAAGCGAGAACGCGATCCTTTTTGATGAATTTATTTGATAAGATCGAGAATAACAACAATTGTGATTTCGAAACGAATGGGGAGAAATTATTTTTGAGAAATCTCTTTAAAGAATTCTCTAGAGAGAATGAGGGAACAAAAACTATTTTCGATGTAGGAGCTAATATCGGGAAATATTCTCAAATGCTCATGGATTTTGCTGAGCAATATAATGTATCTGTTGATATTCATACTTTCGAACCCACTGTCGGATGTTTCGAGATCCTTAAAGATAGATTCGGGACTTGTAGCAAAATTTCTCTAAACAGGAAAGGGCTTTCTGATACTGAGAGCAAGTGCTTTATTTATTATGATCGGGAGCAAAGCGGTCTAGCTTCATTGTACAAAAGAGATCTGCGATACTGTAATATTGAACTTTCAGAGTCTGAAGAGATTGAAACAATCTGTGCCGAGAAGTATATCGATCAAAAGCAGATCGCCCACATAAATTATTTAAAAATTGATGTTGAGGGTCATGAGCTGAAAGCTTTTGAGGGATTTGGAAAGTATCTTTCAGGTTACTTCATTGATTATATTCAGTTTGAGTATGGAGGTGCAAACCTTGATTCGCATACGAGTCTCATGGAGTTGTATACATATCTAGGAGGTAGAGGATTTAAAATCGCAAAATTACTCCCAAAAGGCCTTGAGATTAGAGCATACAATCCTGATATGGAGAACTTCAGATATGCAAACTATGTAGCAATATCCAATCGCATGTTGGAGTGATAAGATGTTAATCTTCTTAGCAGATGGAAGATTAGGTAACCAAATATTTCAATATATGTTTTTAAAGACGATAGCTGAAAAAGATGAACGGATAGTATGCTTGAACATGAGAGAGTTTTTTGAAACTTTTGATTTTGATAAACATGATACCTGGCACACTTCCAACAAGTACATGTGTTTTTTATTCCGAAAATTTATTATACCAGTATTACTCAGACCACTTTGTAAATTGAGGATAATAAATTATATCTATCAAAAGGGTGATGCTCGTGTGTGTGCATTACCTAGTTGGGAGGAGAAAAAGGGGTTGTTACAGGATATAAGATATGTAAATACGGACTTCTTCCAATCAGAGTGTTTTTTTGACCCGAAATGGATATCTTCATCAAATTTACAAATAAAAAGAGAATTTTTGTTAGAAGCTAGACAGTTCCTTTCAGACATGCCTAAGAACTATACGAAGGTCTTTGTTCATATTAGGCAAGGGGATTATCTGAGTGAATCGTTTCTGAATGAACAAGGAATTGCTCTTCCTGAATCTTACTTTGAAAGTGCTATAGATCTTATCAAGGAAAGGATAAAAGAGCCATTTTTTATCTTTTTATCAGATGACCCAATATATGTCGAAGATCGTTTTCAGGAAGTCGAGCTGAAAATTATTTCAAGAAATTCTATGCCAGTCGATCTGGCAATAATGACCATGTGTAAGGCAGGAATAATCTCGAATAGTTCATTTTCATGGTGGGGTGCATATCTTATGAACGAAAGAGATTTNGTAGTTGCACCTAGGTATTGGTATGGGTGGAGACAGCGAATGGAGTCACATCCTGGTATCCAACCCTCGTTTTCGGTCATTTTGGATGTTTAAGGAACTTCGATAGGAGGTGCTTGGTCATGGTGAAAGAATGATCAGACAAGGGGAGAGGATTCAGACAAACTATAGGAAATTTGAGATGGCATCACTTTATCCTCAATGATGACTACTCTATATGCAATAGTGAGTACTATCTTGGCTTATATGTCACAAGATAGGTGGAAATCTGATTAAATCGGAGGATTCAATAATGTGTGGCATCTGTGGTATGATAAGCTTTAATCCTGNTGTCAATGAGGTTCTTGTCAAACAATTGCAAAATGCCATGGTTCATCGTGGACCTGATGGAGGAGAGGGGTACTTTAATTCACATATTGCTCTAGCCATGCGGCGACTCAGTACTACTGATATCAATGCAAACCAACAACTCTTCAACGAAGACCAATCCTTGGTATTATTCGCTGATGGTAAGATCTACAACTATATTGAGATACGAAAGCAGCTCGAAGTCCGGGACCATATTTTTAGGACAGATAACGATTGCGAAGTGATCCTCCACCTCTATGAAGATTATGGAATTGCCTGCGTTAACTACCTCAGAGGATCGTTCGCCTTTGCATTATGGGATACAAAACATGATCGGTTAGTTCTGGCACGTGATCGCATCGGTGAAAAACCATTGTACATTTATGAAACCGATAGATCTCTTTTATTTGCCTCAGAACTCAAAGCTTTACTTAGTTCAGGTGCAGTACCATTTCTATTTGACCATGACGCCATCAATCTCTACTTTTACTACCAATACGTTCCTGACCCAAGGACTCCCATCAAGGGTGTCAGGAAATTACCTCCAGGCAGCATCTGCTGTATTAATGTCAAGAATTGGGAGATATTTCAAAAGCGTTACTGGAGAATGGAAGATGCTCCAGCACTTACGGGCGACCCCGCTACACTGATTCGGAAGGAACTTGACGAAATCAGCAAACTGATTATCCGATCTGATGGACCCATAGGTGTAGCCCTGAGTGGTGGTCTTGACTCCGGGGCAATCGCTGCTCTGGTTGTAAAGGAGTGCCAAAGTATGGTGCACGCTTTCAGCATAGGTTATCCCGGGAGACCTCCCTGTGATGAACGAGGGGATGCACAGCAGCTTGCGGATCATTTAGGTATGCCATTTCATGAGATCGAATTAAAAACGGAAGATTTTGTACAATTATTCCCACAGATGAACTACTGGAGAGATGATCCAATCGCAGACATCTCAGGATATGGTTACTATGCTGTGATGAAACTCGCTCGGGAGCACGGAGTGTCTGTAATGTTACAGGGTCATGGNGGAGATGAGCTCTTTTGGGGGTATCCATGGGTCCAACAAGCAGCGAAAGAGTCTATTCGAAAATATAATTATCTTACAAAGGGCAAAACAGCCTCGTATCTGCTACCGACCCGCCCCCAAGGGAAAAATCTATCTGCGCTCTTGCGCTGGGGATTCTCCCTTGCAGGTATCATCCCATCTTTAAAGGCGTATAAACGAGACAAACAGAGTCAACCTGAACAGTTGGTGTTCATGGACNAAGCCCCTGATTTCCAGATCGCGGAACGAAATGTAAAGGGACTTTACACTCCTGAGTTCTGGAATAATTTAGATAAAAACGTGCCCTATAAGATCTTCACCCTTCAGCAACCATGGCACCATATTGACGTCCAGATTACGCGCCTAATTTTAGAGACATATTTACTTGAGAATGGAATCGCACAGGGGGACCGGTTCAGTATGGCATCTTCAGTAGAACTCAGACTGCCTTTGATGGATTATCGCCTTATTGAAGTGATCGTGGGATTAAGAAAGAATTATCGTGACTATACGCTTGCACCGAAGACGTGGCTAAAATTGGCGGTAAAAGATATAGTGCCTCGATCTGTTCTAAACCGACCAAAACGCGGATTTACACCTCCAGTTCGCGAGTGGCACAATGCCCTTTTCGATGCCTACGGCCCCTTGCTTGAGGATGGCATATTGGTCCAGAGTGGTATACTTAAAAGAAATAGCGCCGTAGAGTTAGCTAAAAGCTCATATTCAAGTGGTGCTACTATGTCTCTTTCATTCAAAGCACTGGTTCTTGAAATGTGGGTAGAGAGCATGACTGGTAGCTTAAGATGATCTATATCCCAAAACAATGACTCTATGTGTGTTTGTAATCGTTTAAGTCAATCAAAAAATTTTTGTATGAAGATCATTAAATACAACATAGTGGCTGGTGTCCTCTTTTATCCTGAAACAGGCGGTGTTAATTGCCATCTTCCTCAACTCACTGTTGCAGATATCCTAGTTCTCCCTGCAACCATCGGCGATCTCGAACGCCCCAACACTGAACTTCTTGATGGAGATGCCTCCCAGGAGGCTAGGATTGCCGGCATCGACTTGCAGTTGAACCCGGTCAGCATCCCTCCACCCCTTATGAGCAGATTCCGCCCCGAAACGTCCTGGAATACGGGCGAACGTCCCCAAATGGCCAGAAAGGGTACAAAGGGCATATATTTTGGGCAGTTGCAGCCCCGAGTAAGATCATTGTCCTTGTCGCGCCCACCGGTTCCATGCGGGGGGTTTCTTTGGATAGTGCAAGGTTTGCGATACCCCTTCCCCGACGAATTTTCGTGGCTGAACGTCGTATGCAACATGGTTCTTACTCGGTTGTCTGGTGCTTTGACTCAATGATGCTTATGCATTGGATAAGTTGAACTTGAGATGGGAGTGAATGAAATATGTTTGGTTTTAAGATGAAATTTAATAGATTAGAGATTATCTTTGCTTTACTATACTTGAAATATATAAAGCATTCAAAGATCCAGAAAATCTGTTCTGAAAAATGGCATGGATCTGATTATGGTGGATGGGTAATCTGCCCAGAAAACCTATCAAAAACAAGTATTATCTATTCCTTTGGGGTAGGCGAGGATACTTCATGGGATGAAGAATTAATTGCGGAGTATGGCGTGAAGGTGTTCGGTTTTGATCCCACTCCAAAGTCCGCTACATACGTTCAAAAGAGAAATCTGCACAATTTTACCNTCTTCCAGATAGGAGTGGCTGATCACGATGGGTTATTTAAATTCTATCCTCCGAAAAATTNGAGTCATGTTTCATGCTCGATATTCAAGCAACAAGATTTACAAGATGAGCCAATTTTAGTGAAAATGATGACTTTAGACGCAATAATGAAACAATTGGGCCATGAAAAGATAGATATCTTAAAAATGGATATCGAGGGAGCTGAGTATGGAGTAATAGAAGATATCATCAAAAAATCAATATTTCCTCAACAGATACTGGTTGAGTTCCATCATAGATTTAGCCCATTTAGCATAGCAGATACAAAGAGAGCAATTCGGGATCTTATACACAATGGATATGAGGTTTTTTATATCTCTAATAATTATCAGGAATTTTCCTTAATACATAGGGTTTTTAATACGGAAAGAGGCGAATAAATGAATAAAACTGAGTTAGCCCCCATTATCCTCTTCGTCTACAACCGCCCATGGCATACACAACAGACAGTGAAAGCGCTACAGAAAAATGAACTGGCAAATGAAAGTGCGCTCATTATCTACAGCGACGCTCCCAAAAATGAGCATGCAATAGAAAACGTTACTGGAGTCCGAGAATATATCAAATCAATTGAGGGATTCAAAAAAGTCAAGATCATCGAGCGGAATAGAAATTGGGGGTTGGCAAATTCGATCATAGATGGGGTGACGAGGACAGTAAATGAATACGGCAGAGTGATCGTGCTGGAAGATGACCTCGTAACGAGCCCTTATTTCTTGAAATTCATGAATGATGGGTTAGAATTCTATCACAACAACCTTGAAATCATGTCAATAAGCGGCTATAATCTACCACTAACCTGTATGAAGTTTCCCAAAAACTTTACCAATGATATCTATCTTAACTATCGAAATTCGTCATGGGGTTGGGCTACTTGGGCAGAACGGTGGAGCCTTGTCGACTGGGAGATGAGGGACTATGATCACTTCATAAACAATCCCCGTCAACAAAGGATGTTTAATCGTGGGGGAGATGATCTTACAGATATGCTCAAATCCCAGATGGAAGGCAAAATCGATTCTTGGTCCATTCGATTTAGCTATACACACTTCAGGCAGGGGATGTATTCTGTCTGTCCACGCTACTCATACGTAAATAACATTGGTCATGATGGAACAGGCACGCATCGTGGAAAGACATGTATCTTCAAAAACGATCTGTCAAGAGCGAAGAGAGCTTGCATCTTTATAAAAGATATTCAACTCAATGAAGATGTTATGCTAGAGTTCAGAAAATTTTACTATAAAAAATCTATCCCTGTGCGGGGAATTAACAAGATCTCAAGGATTTTATTTAAAAGAGATGTCATGTGATGAAGATCCTCATAGTTAACACATTCGATATCCGGGGTGGGGCAGCCCGCGCGGCATACCGTCTACACCGAGCTTTACTCGACGCTGGTGTAGATAGTCAGATGTTGGTGCAGTCAAAAAGTAGCGACGACAACAGGGTTATAGGACGAGCCAATAAGGCTAAATTCCAAAACGTCATGAGTCTGCTCCGCCAGGAGTTGGATGCTTTGCCACTCATGCGCTATAACAGTAAAAAAAAGACTCTTTTCTCCCCGGCATGGCTGCCCTTTGGTGGGGTTGTAGAAGCCATTGAGACCATTGATCCGGATATAGTTCATCTACACTGGATAGGTGGTGGTATGATCCGTATTGAAGACCTGAAAAAGATCAAAAAGCCTATTATTTGGAGTCTACATGATATGTGGGCCTTTACGGGTGGCTGTCACTATGATGATGGATGTAGCAAATACAGNTCAGGCTGCTGTTCCTGCCCTGTGCTNGGCTCAAGGAGAGTAAATGATCTTAGCCAAAATATCTTCGTCCGTAAGCAGGAATCTATTAGACAAATTGATAGTTTGACTGTGGTTGGATTGAGCAGCTGGCTTGCTGACTGCGCTAAGCAAAGTCTTTTGTTTTCTCATAACCCGGTAGTCAATCTGCCCAACCCTATAGATACAACAAAGTTCATGCCTGTCGACAAAGAACAGGCTCGAATGAATTTATGCCTACCGCTCAATAAAAAACTGATACTTTACGGTGCCATGTCTGCAACGAGCGATCCCCGCAAAGGCTATACAAAATTGGTAAAAGCTCTTGAAGCTCTACCAGAAAATTGTGATATGGAGTTAGTAGTCTTTGGTAGTTTCCGGCCAGATAATGCACTGGAATTTAGTTTTACGTCCCATTATCTTGGCTACCTTGATGAAGCCTCACTTCAGCTGCTCTACTGCGCCGCAGATGTCATGGTAGTTCCCTCTTTACAGGAAAATCTATCCAATGCTATTATGGAATCGCTTGCGTGTGGCACCCCGGTGGTGGCCTTTGATATCGGTGGTAATGGAGACCTTATTGAGCATAAGTACAATGGTTATCTTGCGGAGCCATTCAGTCCGACTGATCTTGCCGAGGGTATATGTTGGGTGCTCTATTCACCCGACTATGTAGCGCTTTCAAAAAATGCGAGAGATAAAGTCCTTAGGTGCTTTGATAGTAAAGTGGTCGCTAAGCAATATATCGATCTCTACAAGAGCATTTTGGAGCAACCTCNAAGGCTAGGGGATTCCGGTTCTACAGGGAACTCTGATACTTTTTGACTCATTATAGGGACAGGCCAATGTCATCGCAATCTAATTCACCCCAGAACAGCCTCTTACCAACTCGCCCCTGCCAAGCCGCCGACCTCTACCTCCACCCCACCCTGGCCGACGCCTTCCCGAACGCCGCCCTAGAAGCCCTGGCCTGTGGCACCNTGGCCGTGGCGAGCGCGGTTGGTGGCATCCCCGAGAAGGTCGTGGAGGGGNGGATGNGGCTTCTGGTGTCGGTGGTGACGCGCCGGCGCTCTCCGGGTTGACTTTTGACCTGCTCGGAGATGAGGGGCGCCGGCTATGGATGGGGTGAGAGGCTGTGCGGGACGGGGTGCGACGGTTTGGGGTGGAGGGGATGGTAGGGGAGAACCTTGCTCTCTATCAGGAGTATTTGCAGGAATGGTAGGTTACTTGAGATGGCCGTGTTACTACAAAGACTCTTCAGAACAGTTGTTTGAGGCGTTCGCCGATGTGAAAGGTCGTTGCTATCAGACGTGGCGATTTCAGGGAGAATAACCTCTCAAAACCGGATTATTTGCGGCAGAG
>JGI24709J26583_10003166_pt1 | contig 13130 bp, 9 predicted proteins | sample BioPla2DNA1_FD_26583 | JGI IMG/M metagenome (IMG submission 26583) | reverse complement strand
TTAAACACCATGAAGAGATATGGGATTATTACGATTTTTACATGAAAAAATGGAGTAAATCAATTATAGATGAACAAATAAATATGAACAATAAAATACCACTAGGAAATGAAAAAATGGTATCTTTAATTTCAGCTAAAGCTGAGTTAATTAAAATTGCTGTAGTGGGAATTTGTATTTTAGCTAAAAGGGAAGAATTATTAAATATTTATTTTAAGGCGATAGATAGAATTTTATTTTCTCTTCAAATTGCAGATGACTACATAGATTGGAAAAAAGACCTTAAAAGAGGCAATACAAATATTTTATTAAGAGAATTTGTGAAAAAAAGAGGGATAAAGCATGATGAGCAAATAAAGGAATCTAATGTAAAAGAAGAGATAATTTTTGGAAGTCTAGTAGATGACCTATATATGGCACTGGTTGAAAATTCTCATAATTTAAACTCAATAATAGGGGATAAAAACATATACATTAAAGAATATAATGACAGTATATTAAATTTTATGAAGATTCAAAGGGAAAATTGTTTAGAAAAGAGGAGGGTGATAAAATTAGGTGGATTTTTTAACTGGGTTGATAAAAACATTTTTAACAAATAATTGAAGTGAGCACTGTCTATAAAAATTATAATAAATATTATTTATAAAATTATAAAAAGATTATTACATGGGTTGCAGGTATAGCAAATTAATAAAAAAGGAGGAATTAAAATGAAAGCAGAAGAGCTTAGGGAAAAGATAATAAAAAAGGCTATTTGTGATGAGGAATTTAAACAAAACTTATTAAAAGAGCCTAATAAAACCATTGAAAAGGAGTTTGGTATATCTACAGGAAATAACGAAATAAGAGTTCTTGAAGAAAAACCAAATTTATTTTACATTGTAATACCGTATTTGGGCGCAAAGTCCATTGAAGGAGATTATGAATGGTAAATAAAAAAGCAAATAAGGATTTGACAATAAACATTATTTTAAATTTTTACCATCAATAGTCTTTTCTTCAATTGGAATATAAACAGAAAAAGTTGTTTTGCCAGGTTTGCTGCTCACTTCAATGTTTCCACTATGATTTTTAATAATTCTAGCTACAATATCAAGACCTAATCCAGTTCCTTCACCTAAGGACTTAGTTGTAAAAAAAGGTTGAAAAATTTTATCTTTTATGTCATCTGGAATTCCTGAACCTGAATCGGTAATTGATACAACTATGTGATTGTTTTTTGTAGATGTTTCTACTGAAAGGACACCTTTATAATCCATAGCTTGAAGGGCGTTGTGAATTATATTTGTCCATACTTGTGTGAGCTCATCAGCATTAGATTTAATTTTAGGAATAGCAGCATAATTTTTTACAACTTCTACTCCTGACTTGATTTTATTATTATATATTGTAAGTACAGTTTCAATAGTTTGAATTATATCAGTTTCTTCTTTTTCAATTGAATTACTTTGATGAGAATAGGATTTTAGTGCAAATACGACTTTAGAGGTTTTTTCTGTAGCTAAAGATATAGTATATGAACTGTTTTTGAGGCTTGCTATTAAATAGGCTATTTCAATTATTATGTGCAATTTAGGGTCTTTTAAAATTTTAATATGTGGTTGATAATCCAATATATCTAAAGATGTAAGCTGTTCTGCCAATTTGTATGAATTTATTATTTCTAGTTGATTTAATTCTCTCAACAAAGCTCTTTTGTGTTTTCGTTCATCTTTTGTAGAAATATAATTATTATTGTTTCTTGAACTTTTAATAAGAGATAAAAACATCTGGACTTTTTCAGGTGTAGCATCTTTTAGAAAATTAGATAATAAGTCAATGATGTCTTGGATGTATTCTGTCATATTATTAACTGATGCTTGTATAGCTCCTAAAGGAGTATTTAATTCATGAGCAATTCCTGAAACAAGTTGACCTAATGCCGCCATTTTTTCTGATTTTATCAATTGTTCCTGAGTGTTTTTTAGCATTTCTAAAGTTTCACTTAGTTCTATATTTGAGGCATGTAACTCTTCATTAAGTAAAGTAAGTTCACTATTTGCCTCTTGAAGTTGATGAGTTCTTTCAATAACTTTATCTTCTAGAGTCTTATTTAGCTCAGCAAGTTTGTCCCTAGATTTTTTAACTTCATTCCACATTAAATCCAATTGAACATTCTTTTTTTCAAGTCTTTTTGAATAAAGAATTGTTTTATTGTGAAAAGAAGTAATTTTTCTTCCTAGAATAATTATCTGTGAAAATATAAAAATAAGTATACCCCATTTAAAAAATGAAAATCTATAGTTATTAGAATAAAATAAAAATACCAACATTTCAGTGATAAGAATACTTGCAAAACCGCAAAAACCAGCCATGAATATTTTAGCATCGGTATTTCCTTTATAGGAGCTATATGTTGCAGTTGATATAAGTATTACCATGCTGATTAATGACCATCCTCCAAGAATGTAAACGTAAGCATGATAACCCAACTCAAAAACTCCTATATTATGCAAAAGCATGATAAAAAACACAATTATATTTATTTTTAAAGATATATTTATTGTTTTTTTATAGCCTTCTCCAAAAATTTGCTTGAAAAAATAAGTTACTGAAAACAAGGAACCCAATATCAAAGTACTTAAGTATCCATTATACACCCATTGATATTCGGGAAATTTTCTAACAAAATTAGAAAATTGCACAACATATACAAGACCCATGCACAGCAATACAGGGCACAGAGAAATAACAATTTTTTTACTAGGGCCAGCGATAAGAAAGGCTGTAATAAATAAAACTATACTCAAAAAAATCAGTGAAAATCCAATTAGTTCACTAGTATGTCCTTTTTTTGCAAGCAAAAATGACATTTTTTGATAATCCCCAAAACAAACATTTTTGACAGGTCCAAATCTATGATATAAATTTAATGATATTTTAATATACAGATAATGTCCATAATCTTCAGGGATAAGTGGAACAATAAAACTATTTTTATCATTGTTTGAAGATGTGTCCCTATTATCAAAAATTAGTCGTTCATTTACATACATTGATACGGATTCGCCATAAAACTCCTCAAAATAAATTGCAGGAGATACCCAATTAACATCTGCTGGTATTTTTATTCTAAGCCAAACTGTATCACAATTTTTAGGCCTATCCATATAGGTTAATATATTTTCAATATCATTCCATTTCAAATTATCTTGTTGTAAATGGCCTATTGCATCGCCTATATAGCATTGCCAATTTTCGTTCAAAGTAATGTAATGATTATTATTAGAGGAAGTAGAATAAACAGGTATAGAAGCAAAAAAGATTAAAAATAAAAATAATGTTACAAAAATATTTTTAAAATTACATTTCATCATTTATCTCTCCTGTTTTTTTATAGGGTTATATTATTTATGACAACTATAAACAATTAATAATTAAATTATATATACAGCTATCCTGCATGTCAAAACATTTTCCTACAGAATAAATTGGATTATTGCATTTTTCTTATTTATTTGATAAAGTTTAAATATAAATTGTTCTTTTGTAAATTATTTTTTATACATTCTTAGTGCTTTTCGTAAAATTTTGTTAGTTTTTATGAATTATAGTAGTTTGTTGCAAATTTTAAGTTGTATTCTTTGTAGATTATCTTCGTATTTATTATTAGGACATTTTTTATTTACTAAAAACCAATTGGGAGGTCGTTTTTATGAAAAAATCCATTGTGAAAAGAATTTGGCTAATGATTTTGACTAGTGTTTTAGTTATGGTATTTGTTGGATGCAGTGCAGGTACTAACACAAAAGAACCAGTTCAACCTCCAAATACTCAAACTCCAGCAACTCAAGAGGAAGAGGATGAAAATTTAGATGTTTCTGAAGAAATTGAGGAAGAGGAAGAGGTAGAAGATGAAGGAGATGGCACTCCTTTTAATAATGGGGATAAAAAAAGAGTGAAAGCAAGAGGATTATACTTAACTGCATCTACAGCTGGTGCAAGGTTAGATCACTATATCGAACTTGCAAATACTACTGAAATAAACGCATATGTTATAGATTTAAAAAATGATTACGGTACAGTAGGATATAATTCAAATGTTCCATTAGCAAATGAAATAGGCGCAGTTGAAGTTAGGTTTGATATTGACAAAGTTACAACTAAATTAAAAGAAAATGATATATATACAATAGGAAGAATAGTGGTTTTTAAAGACCCTATTCTTGCAGAAAAAAAACCTGAATATGCTATAAAAAACAAAGATGGGGGCTTATACCTCTTTAATGGTACAAACTGGATTGATCCTTATAATGAAGAGTGCTGGAAGTATGCAATAGACATTGCAAGAGAAGCATTAGACAGGGGATTTGATGAAATACAATTTGATTATATAAGATTTCCAGATGGAAGAAGAAGTGATATGGTATTTGAAAGTAAAGATGATAGAGAAGCACCTGAAGTTGTAAATGACTTTTTATCATATGCAAGAAAAGAGTTAGAAGGACAAATATTATCCGGCGATATATTTGCAATTGTTTGTGAGACTCCTGGTGATACAGAAGGGATAGGGCAGGTTTTTGAGGATGTTGGAGAGAACTTAGATTATATATCTCCTATGATATATCCTTCTCATTATGCCTTAGGACAATCCATTAATGGTGTGGTATTTCCAAAACCGGATTTAGATCCATATGGAATAGTTTTTAATACTCTTTTAAAAGCTAAATCCAGGTACGATAAGGTGGAAGGTCATACACCTATTATAAGACCGTTTTTACAGGATTTTACCGCTTCTTGGATAGGTGCTGGCAATTATCAAAAGTATGGCACTGAACAGGTAAAACAGCAAATACAAGCGGTTTATGATGCAGGATATGAAGAGTGGTTTTTCTGGGATCCATTTAACAATTACAGTACAGATGCTTATGAAAAAAAATAATTAGATAAATTAAAAAACCGTCCAAATGATTTAAACATTTGGACGGTTTTGATTTTTTAAGTATAAACTTTTATAATTATTTTTTACTATTTGATATATCTATAACGTTAACCATGTTTATTCCAGAAACATCTTTGATTTTTTCTACTATTTCATTTGATATTTTTCCATTAATGTCTACAATGGTGTAGCCAGTTTTATCTTTGTTTTTACTTATCATGTCTGCAATATTATAATTGTTTTCTGCAAGTATTGTAGTAATTTGGCCTAACATATTAGGAATATTATCATGAGCACTTATTATCCTTGTATCACCAGAAAAAGGAAGTTCGCAATTAGCATAGTTAACGGAATTTCGTATATTTCCTTTTTCTAAAAACTCTCTAAGCTGACTTGCAGCCATTAGAGCACAATTTTCTTCAGATTCAGGAGTTGAAGCTCCTAAATGAGGGATTGCTATTATGTGCTCATTTCCAAGCAGCTCTTCTTCGGGAAAATCTGTTACATAACATGCTACTTTGCCATTTTCAATAGCTTCTAGAAGTGCTTTGTTGTCAACTAAACCGCCTCTTGCAAAGTTCAATATTCTTACGCCTTTTTTCATAATTTTTAAAGTATTTTTGTTTATCATGCCATTTGTGTTTTCATTAAAAGGTACATGTATACTAATATAATCTGAAATAGAGAGTAAATGATCAAGGCTTGAAGCTTTTGCAACATTACTTGAAAGTTCCCATGCAGAATTTATCGAGATGAAAGGGTCATAGCCTATTACATTCATTCCAAGTGCCAAAGCATCATTAGCAACCATTACACCTATAGCACCAAGTCCTATAACTCCAAGTGTTTTTCCTTTAATCTCAGGACCACTAAATTGTGACTTGCCTTTTTCAACAAGTGCTGATACTTCGCTTCCATTTCCTTTTAAGGATTGAGCCCAAGCTATTCCAGTATGGATTTTTCTTGAGGATAAAAGCAAAGACGCAAGCACCAGTTCTTTAACTGCATTTGCATTAGCCCCTGGAGTGTTAAATACAACAATGCCTCTTTTGGTGCATTTATCTATAGGAATGTTGTTAACGCCAGCACCAGCTCTAGCTATTGCTTTTAACTTAGGTGGCAACTCCATATCGTGCATTTTAAAGCTTCTTAAAATTATTGCATCAGGGTTTGAAATTTCAGTGGCTATTTCATATTCATCTCTTGGAAAAATCTCTAATCCCTTTGCTGAAATTTTGTTTAGAGTTTGAATAGTAAACATTTTTTTCACCTACCTATAAAAATTTTATTATTTCACTATCATTTTAAAAATTGTAGTCTCTGACATACTATTCTTCTCAAAAACTTATATTATAATATAAAATGATATAAATATTAAGTGTATATTTGAAATTTACAATAAATTATTGAGATTGTCAATAGTTTAACGAACTTTTTATTATTTTTAATATTAAATATACAAATTCTTTGGAATATATTATAATCTATATTAGGTTGATATTTTTTATATGTAGATTACAGAAGGTGGTTTAAGACTTAGTTTTTATTAATTTAAAAAGGGAGTAATTTATTTGAAAGTATTAGTTGATGCAGATGCTTGTCCTGTAAAAGATATAATAATTAAAATCTCTAAAAAACATGAAATACCTGTTATAATGTTAGTTGATACCTGCCATGTAATTGATGATGATTATTCCCAGACCATAGTTGTTGACAAATCACCTGACTCAGTTGATTTTGTACTTGTAAACAAGATTGAAAAGGGGGATATTGTTGTAACACAGGACTATGGTGTTGCTGCTATGTCACTATCTAAAGGTGCTAAAGTTATAAATCAAAATGGAATGATATATGATAATGAAAATATGGATAAGCTGCTTTTTGAAAGGCATGTTAGTCAAAAGATTAGAAGAAGTGGAGGCAGAACCCCAGGGCCATCTAAGAGGAAAAAAGAGGACAACCATATATTTGAAAAAGTATTTAGTGAATTAATAGAAAAGATAGAATAAGGGCTAAGGTTAAGTATTTAATATAAAGAGATTAGATAAAATTAAGGAGGATGACTATATTTGGATAAAAAATTAATTGATAGGATAAATCAACTTGCAAGAAAATCAAAGACGGCAGAAGGACTAACAGATAAAGAAAAAGAAGAACAAAAAGTATTGAGAGAGAAGTACCTGCAAAACTTCAGATCAAATTTTAAAAACACTCTAAATTCTGTAGTTATTGTAGACAAGGATGGAAATAGAAAACCTCTTATTTCTAAAGAAATTTGATTTTATGACAAAAAAGTGATACAATTTACTGTGTTAGGCATTTGTATTAGTGGATTGACTTTTTTGGAATTAACATGAGGTAAAATTACAAAAAATAATTTTTTGCGAAAGTGTTTTTGCAAAGGTATGTAAAAAAGGGGTTTTAAAATGGAAATTAACAGTGCTTTTGCGAGATTATATACATATGCAATCACAATATCTTTAATCCTTATAGGTGTGTGTATTATTATAAAAGTATTTGAAGAAATAGGGCTTATCAACTTAAATGTGTTAACAACGATTAATAAAAAATTCTTATCTATTGTATCACCTGTTAAACAGAAACTCAACTTTTTTAAAAAAATTAAACTTAATAACTCAACCAAAAAAAATTTAAAATTGTTTTTTTCTATTTCTATGATAACGTTGCTTTCAAGAGTAATTATTTTTTTGCTTGTTTTTATTTGGAACTATTTTAATCAAGGTAACCCACAAGGTTTTTTTGAAAGTTTTGAAAAGTTATGGGTAAAGTGGGATTCGCCCCATTATATATTATTAGCTGAAAATTGGTATGCTAGTGAAGGAGATGCAAGTCGGTATATTGTTTTTTACCCGTTGTATCCTTTGTTAATGAGCATTTTTAATTTTTTTACAAAAAATTCTGTAATATCAGGAGTAATTATATCAAATATATGTACTTGTTTTGCTTCATATTATCTATATAAATTAGTAGATATGGAATTTGATGATAAAACAGCTTTTAAAGCGGTAAAATACATGTTGATTTTCCCGTTTTCCTTTTTCTTTGGAATAGTATACACCGAGAGCCTGTTTATAATGCTTTCCATTATGTGTTTTTATTACTTAAGAAAAAACAATTGGATATTGGCAGGTTTTTTAGGCTTTTTGTCAGCTATTACAAAAAATCAGGGAGTTCTTCTTTTTGCAGCGGCTTTTGTAGAAGTTCTCATATCTTTAAATATCCCTAACATCCAATATGCTTTACAGAACAAGAAGAGGCTCTGTATTAATTTTTTGAAAAAATTTGTATGTATCATTCCTATACCTTTGGGATTTGGAGCATACCTTGCTTTAAATAAAGTTGTAACAGGAAGTTGGTTTAAGTTTCTTGAACATCAGTCTTTTTATTGGCATCATAATTTTAGCCTTATACCTAATACATTAAAAATTCATTTTAGGTATATAGCAAATCCTTCTTATACCGGACTACACAGGATTTCTATATGGCTTCCCCAACTGGCTTTACTTCTTTTAGCAGTGCTTTTAATGATATATGCATTTAAAAAAGTGAGAGTGTCATATATTTTATATATGCTATTATATACCATTACTATATACTCCACTACTTGGCTGATAAGTGGCGGAAGATACATGCTTTGTCTGTTTCCTATACACATTCTGTTTGCTATTATGTCGCGAAAAAATAGATATGTGGACTTTTTACTTACATTTACATCACTTGTTTTTTTGGGACTCTATACTTTTACTTTTTATCAGAATGGGGTTCTTTAAAAAAGCTGTGGAAGTAACTTAAAAATTGTGATATATTATCAAATATAAAAGAATACTTTTTGGCATTTTTGAAAACTATTCGATTTAGTTGAAAACTACAGGGAATTAGGAGTGTTTACTGTGAATAAAAGTGTTAAGGAACTACTAGATAATATGGAAAAAGTTATCGTAGGAAAGAGATTTGTACTAAAGCACTTTCTTGTAGCACTATTAAATAATGGCCATGTGTTAATTGAAGATGTTCCTGGAGTTGGAAAAACTCAGATAGTAGCTTGTCTTGCCCGTTCTGTAAATGGTGTTTTTAATAGAATTCAGTTTACTCCAGATGTAATGCCTTCGGATATAATGGGATTTTCAATGTTTAACCCCTCTACAAGGGAATTTGAATATAGGGAAGGTGCAGCTATGTGCAATTTTTTATTAGCTGATGAGATAAATAGATCTTCACCTAAAACCCAATCAAGTTTATTAGAAATTATGGAAGAATATCAGGTGACAGTAGATGGCAAAACATACCCACTACCTAGGCCATTTATGGTGCTGGCAACTCAAAACCCAATTGAAAGCTTTGGAACATATCCATTGCCAGAAGCTCAAATGGACAGGTTTTTTATAAAGTTATCCATAGGTTATCCGGGCAAAGATGAAGAAAAACTTATTATTGATAGGTTCGGAGAAGAAAACCCTCTAGAAAAATTAAAACCAGTTTGCAGTATTTCTGATTTGTTGAAATTACAAGATGAAGTGAAAAAAGTTAAGGTAACGGATAGTTTAAAATCATATATTATTGATATTGTAAATGAAACAAGAAAAAATCAGCATGTTATTGTGGGAGGAAGTCCAAGGGGAAGTCTTAATTTGTACAGGGCTTCAAAGGCTTGGGCATACATTAACGGCAGGGATTATCTTTTGCCTGATGATATTCAGGAGATGGCAATACCTGTTTTATCTCACAGAATAATTATGAATCAGGAAGCAAAGATGAAGAATATCACCACTGATGATGTTGTAAAAGAAACACTTTTAAATGTAGAAGTTCCTGTTTTAGAGTTAGCGAAGTAATAGATTTTTTTAAAGGATGTACATGATGGTTAAATATATTGTATATTTTTTAATGATGACTTGTATATTTTTATATAATTATATACTTTCTGGGGAATCTAGCATATTAATGTTATATACTCTTATTTTCATGCCTATATTTTCTATAATTTTTACATACCCTGTAAAATCTAGACTTGAGATTTTTTTTCAGATTCCAAACAGGGAGCTTGAAAAAGATGGAATAATAGATATTAACTTAACTATAAAAAACAAGTCTATTTTTCCTGCACCTTTTATAATTATTTCCTTTGTTGAATCGTTAAATCTCAGTATTTCTCATCCTAGTAATATAAGTATTTTTTTAGGTCCTATGCAATCAAAATCTATAACAGTTAAGTATAAAGGAAAATATAGAGGGGTTGCCAAAATAGGAGTTAAAGATATTGTACTAAAAGATTATATGGGTTTTTTAAAAATTTCTCTTTTAAAAGAAGATATGAAAAAAAAGCAAGGTATTGGAGAGGTGGTAGTAACTCCTAAGCTTATCCACATTAAACCCAACAATAAAATACTTGGAAATTCAAACAATGTAAAAGAAGAAGCAGAAAATCCATCCAATAACCTTTTTGCTTGGAATGGAGAGCCAGGGTATGAATTTAGGGAATATATACCTGGGGATCCTTTGCATAAAATACATTGGAAACTTTCGGCTAAATATGAGACTTTAATGGTTAGAAAAAATGAAGGAAGTAGTGCTGGAAAAAAACTTCTTATTATAGATCCTTATATTAGTACAGATGAAAGAAAAAAAGAACTGTTAAAAAGCAAAAAGAATCAAAATATAGAAAGAAACTTAATGATTGAAGAAAAAATACTTGAAGGGGTAATTGCGATAGCAAATGTCAATATCACATTTGGGAAAGAAGTTGACATATGCTTACTTGAGGGAGATAAGTGGAATAAATATCTTCTTAAAGATGCAAAAAGCATTTCATGGCTTAAATATAAACTTGCACATTTTGAATTTAAATGGTCTTTAGATTCTAAATCTTTAAATAGAATTCCGCCAATAGACATTATGGCTAAAGATGGGGATAAACCCCATTCTAAAATTGGTGATATTGTTATTTTTACAGGAACAGAAGATAAGTTATTGGCAAATGAAATTAATAAACTTTTAGATAGTGGAGTTGCTGTAAATATAGCCATGATAGAGAGTTTAAATGAGACGGAGAGCAAGAAAAGAGACATTTTATATTCAAGAATAATGCTAGATCATCTTTGGATAATAGATATAAAAGAAGACCTGGATAAAGCCTTTTTATAGCATGTATTATTATTTTGTTACTAAAATTTATTCACTTTAAGGAGATTATGCTATGAAAGATAAATTAAAAGACTATAAAATCTATATATTGCCTCTTTTATTTTCCATTGTAGCCACCTATTGGTCTATGAGTGCTTTATTAGGTGTATTTATAGTTGGAGTACCTATAATTATATCACTGGCAAATATTTTTTTATTTATGGTATGTATATATCTAAAAGACAAGGGTATAAAAGGAGGAGTGATTTTTACCCTAATTAGCATTATTTATATAGCTCTTAGCACTATCATTATAAAGCAATTTCAAGCTTCATATAGTGTAAATTATATTATATGGTTTATGAGAACTAGTTCAGGAAATATTCTGAATACTGCAGAATTTTCTTATGCCACCACTTTATTAGCATCATACTTTTTTTCCTGTACAGTATTTTATTTTACATGTATTCGCTTTAGAATATTTTCTGTTTTTTTAATTAGCATTGTTCCACTTCTATTTCAGTCAACAAAAGCAGATAACGATGTTGGAGTTTTTCTTGTAATTTTTCTTGTTTTATTTTTTATGTTGTACGTAGATAAAACCAGAAGAGATAGTGCTTATGGTCAGGAGAAAGGTTTTTTTCAAATTAATAAATGGTATTTAAGTGCAGCTGCTATTTTTGTTTTAATACCTATCTTTTTTTCTATACTACTTCCTAAACCCAATACAAGACCAAAACTTGCAGATTTAGACAGGATAATAACTCAGGCCATGGACACTGGGACTTTAGCAGTTCAAAACATTATACAAAACAATGAACTTTTAAACTTGTTTAATCCTATGGATTATAGGGGGAACAGACATATAGGTGCAGTTACTGCCCCTTTAACAGAAAATATACTATTTGAAGTTGAAGCACAAGAACCCCTTTATTTAAAAACAGGGAGCTGGGACAAATATGAGAACAATCAATGGTTAGTAGAAAATAAATCTTTAGTTGAAGGGCACCATTTAGACAAAAATATTACGAGGCTTATGAAATTAGATGCCATTGGAAGATTTGTTGAAAGATTAGAAGAAGTGGATGAGGGACTTGATGAATTAATTAATATTGTTTCTAATAAAGAGTATACTGTAACTTTAAATAAAGAACGAAAAGCTGTTATTGAATCAAACTACCTTTCTATAGAAAGAAACTTCATGACAACCGAAGGAGTGACAAATGTAGAACTTATTGATGGAAGAAAAGTGTATAAAAATGAACTAGGTTTTTGTTTTTTAGACAAAAAAGAGAGCTATTATAAATATAACATGTATGGCTTTAATTATGTTTCTGAAAGTTTACCCTATTTATCAAAACAGTATCAAATTATGAAAATATTAAATAAAGATATGGTGGATTTATTATTTTCATATAAAGAAGGATTTTTAGAAGATGATAGTGTTGAAATTTTAAGATATGAAGAAGGAAAGCCAAATTTTACAGCCGATGAGAAGAGAATACTAGATGAAGCTATAGAAGAAATGAACATTGCCTATGATAATTTTACCAGTTTACCAAGCCGATTGCCTAAACGCATATACACATTGGCAGAAAAAATTGTTGCAGGGAAAACGAGTGATTATGAAAAGGCTCTGGCCATTGAAGAGTACTTTCACAATTCAGAATTTGTATATGATTTATCCCCTCCAAGAAGCCCTAATAATAGGGATTATGTTGATTTTTTTATCTTTGAAAGCAAAAGAGGAATATGTGTTCATTATGCAACTGCAATGGTTGTTTTAGCAAGAGCAGCAGGGTTGCCAGCTAGATACGTGGAAGGGTATGTAGCAAAGGAATTAGATACAGAAACAGGGAAATATATCGTAAGACAAAAACATGGTCATGCATTTCCAGAAGTTTATATAGCAGGTTATGGGTGGATGACATTTGAACCCACTGTTTCAGATGAAAGTGGTAATGAATTTGTTTTGTTTTTGTCAAATGTAATAAAAAAAATACAATCCATAGCTTCTCATGTTTGGATGGTGTTTTTAGATATACCTTTGTGGATAAAGCTTTTG